>Ga0214919_10000862_pt1 | contig 51376 bp, 64 predicted proteins | sample LL1503_MetaG_FD_177994 | JGI IMG/M metagenome (GOLD analysis project Ga0214919, IMG submission 177994) | Freshwater microbial communities from Lake Lanier, Atlanta, Georgia, United States - LL-1503 | ecosystem: Environmental > Aquatic > Freshwater > Lake | place: USA: Georgia | collected...
GGTGATTTACTTGGTGATTTACTTGGTGATTTACTTGGTGATTTACTTGGTGATTTACTTGGTGATTTACTTGGTGATTTACTTGGTGATTTACTTGGTGATTTACTTGGTGATTTACTTGGTGATTGTATTGCATTATTGTTCAAGAGAATATTTGGTACATATGCCATAAGAGTAGGTACATCGTTATTTTCGATCGCTTTTGTCACTGGATTAATTCCCGTCTGTTGTTCTTTTACCAGTGTTATTTTTAATTCACCACTCAGATCTTCCGTGTCTTCAGATCTGAAATTTACACCAAACAACGCTAATATTCTGAAAAATTCTTTTATCAATCTATTAATTTGGTCCATAAAAGCACCACCTTTTAGTGTTCTTCGTTTTCCTTGATGTTTTTTACGAGTTACCATACTTATACAAAAGAAATTTTTTAAATGAAAACGTTCTAAAAACGAAATTTAATCGGATGAGGTAAACTGAGTGATTCTTTTTGCAAGTTTTTTTACCCTAACGGTTTTAGCAGTATTATTGTTTAAATTTTCAATAATTTCATTTAATCTCTCGTCTTCTTCTGGCGGTTTCATCTGTGTTTTTATGCTTTTTGAATGTCGTCTTTTAGAACCTGGAACATCTTTTTGTATGTAATTCTTTTGATGATTTGTTGAATCATATTTAACATGTTTTCTAACATTACTCCAAAAATCTTCTGGGTTTGACAATTCACTAACTTTGTTATAATCTAACGCATTATTAGTATACTCGATTCTTTTTCTTAGGAGAGGACTTTCACGCAGGTCATCCTCCAATGCATCATCCAATATATCCTTTTCTTCAGTGCTGATTGTGAAACCTAACCACGCTAATATACGGTAAAATTCTGCCTTCAGTTTATTTAAATATTCTCTAAAGCTACCACCTTTTAATGTTTTACGATGATTTCTTTTACTTCTTTTACGAGTTTTCATATAAAGAGAATATAAATTTTTTTAACAAAAATGTATTGTTACAAAAAGGAACGCAATAATTTGAGTAAATTTTTAATTTAAAGATATATCTTCAAACTCAGCCGAATTCGGACCCCCTTTTTTCGAATCATTTGACAAACTCTTGTTAGTTGGTTGAGGCATTTTCGCATATACGTTTGCATGAAATACTCCGTCGTCGCTATTCTCCCATAAGTTTAAGGAATTTCTCTTAGAAGGATTTTTAATTTCGGTTTCTAATTTAGCCTGAACGATTTCGACCTCTCCCTTACTAGGCATAGTACCATTTTTCTTGTCCCAATATAATTTAATATCATTGTAACTGGGGAACGTATTGAATATTTTTTCCCAAAGTGATAAAATAAACATTAACGAATCTTTTCGACTCTTTGAAGTAAATATTCCACCCCTTAATGTTTTACGAAGATTTCCTTTACCTCTTTTACGAGTTTTTGTACGATCGCTTCTTTTACGAGTTTTCATATGTAAACAAGAGAAATATATTTAAACATAATCCTTGTATAATATAAAATGATGGATTTTGATATTTTAAATTCATTTCCCCGTGTTGAACTTTGTTATGAAAAAGTCATCCATAACAAGGTTTCAAAAAATTGCATGTTAATTCCTTACGGTATTAAATGTTTTTTGTGGTTCACTATTCATAATCAAACCAAAACTTGTTTCTTGCTAGAAATACAAAACAAGAAAATAGACAAAATTTATCCAATTGGAGTGTTTTATGACCCATCTTTGTGTAAAGGACGTGGTACTGTTTTGTATGGTACTATTTTTATGAATTATCGTTACAAGTTAAAAATGATTACTATTGAAGATATTTATTATAAAAATACATTAATAGAAAAAACGTTTGACGAAAGAATGAATATAATTCTGCATCTATTTAAAGAAGAAAAAATCAAATCAAATAAAATAATGATTGGTCTGCCTATTGTGATGAATCCCATGAACATAGGTAAAACAGATGAATATGACAATGATTATAAAGTGCAGTATGTTCAATATGTTGAGGACAAAATAATAAAAATTCCATTTAAAATTTTCGAAAAATCAGAAAAAAAGGATAACCAAACATTTATGGTTTCATTTTCTGGTCAAACCGAAATTTATCACTTGTCTGATCCTAAAACAAGCAAATATATAGACATTGCATTTATTCCAAGTTATACATTAAGTTTAAAGATGAAAAAAATATTTTGTGATAATGTAAAAGAAATTGAGAACTATGAAGATAGTGATGATGAAGATATGGTGTACAAATCAGAAGTCTTGATGGACTGCAAATTTAATTTTAAATTTCAAAAATGGGTTCCTATAGACGTGCATTCATGAGTAAACATCCTTCCTTTGGCTTTGAATCCATGTATTGTATTTTATAATTGTTCTTATTATAAAATGTTCTTCGTTTTTTCCATTGATTTTTAAAAATAGTGTGAGAGTCAATAATGTCGACAACAATTGGTGTAGAATGTTTTACGCGCAAAATACGACCAACTACTTGTTCAATCTCTGTTTTAGGGGTTACCATAACAAGAATATTTAATGTTTTTATATCTAATGCTTCTGCAGCCATTGAATAAGTAGCTATGATGATTTTTTTTGTTTCGGTCGCTTTTAATTCGGTTTCTTTCATCCCACCCACATAATAACCAACCGAAGCAATCGATCGATGAACAATAGCGTCATACATATATTTCAAAATGTTTTTGTTATGCGCAATTACCATTATTTGCTGCTCTTTTGTATCGTCTAATAATTTTGTGATGATATCTAGAATAAATTCACTTCGATGATTATAACTACATAATTTTGTAATCATCGTACTGTATTTAACATTTCCACGCATATCTGTTTCAACTTCATTGAATTCTGGATCAGCATTTGTATAATTATACGCGCGAACAGTAACATTAAATTTTTCCTTTTCGGTTTGTTTGTAAACAACATCGCCTAGAAATAATTTGAAAAAAGGCGTGGTACCGTCTTTTCGCTCCATTGTAGCAGACAACCCCAACATATTTGGTTTTACTACATTGAAAAGAAAATTTGAAAACACTTCACTTGAAATATGATGCACTTCATCTATAACTATAAATCCAAATGATGAAAAAACGGAAATATCATAGTCTTTCATCGAAAGCGATTGTAACATTCCAATAACAATATCTTTATCGTCTATGTCAATATGATTTCCTTGGATTCGACCAATTCTAGCAGATGGAAGAAATTCTTCGATTCTTTCGACCCATTGGTTCAATAAAAATTCCTTGTGTACAATAACAAGCGTTTTTTTACCTTGTTTTTGTATGATATTAAGTGCGCAAATTGTTTTTCCTTGGCCGCAACCAACTTCAATCAAACCATTTGCGCCTTTTTCAAAAAAAGAGTTGACAATTGAATCTTGTATAGGTCGCAATGTACCAGCAAACTTAATATCAATACTATCTCCAATTAGTAGTGTTGATGTTACAGACCCGAATTTTTTTATTCCGTAAAATCTTGGAAGGTACAACTTTTTCAAGGATTCGCGAAAAAATGACACCTTTGTTTCCGTGCCATATTGCTTACAGCTAATTACTGCTGTTAGTTCGGCTTTTATTTTAGAAACATCCACATCTTTTTTGAATACAGTGTATCCTTTATTTCCAATATACGCCATTATATAAATAATATAACTTTATATTTATATTATTTATATATATGTATGTTTCAAGGCTTTTGAAAAATAAATGTGAATTGTTTCTTGCAATAATATTTATTATAATAATTGTTTGCGATAAAAACAACAACCTAGCAATGTTTATGGAAATTCCTCAAGTAAAAGTTTATGTTAGTGTTCTCGCTATCTTAATATTTATTTTTTGCAATAAACTTTTAGGAATTTTAGCCATATTTTTAGTTTATGAATTATTTAACATTAATCAAGAAATAGAAACTCCTATATTTACAGAAACAATATTTGAAAAAAAATCAAGTATTGAAGAAGAAATTATACACAAAATGGGTTCAACTATTGACGTACCTAACTATAATGACAAGTGTTTGTACACACCATTTGAAAACAATGTGGGGTTTTTAGTTTAATTTGCATTCTTGGCAATTTCTTTTTTAATAAACTTCAGATATCCTTGTACTAAATAAAAGCAAACAACTATTACAACTATAAAAAATAGAATATACAATAGACCGTTCATTGTTTTTGACATGTCCGCTGGTTTAGAATCATATTTTTGTGCAAATTCATTTGGTTTGATTTCTTCATCTTGATCAGTCATGTAACAATCAAGATAATATTCTCCGTTTTCTGATATATTTGCACCTAATTCATTATAATAAATGGAATTAGTATAAAGTTCGAAATAGTTATTTGTCGGATTTTTTAATGGGTTGATATCAGGGCAAACAGTTTGCATCGTTTTATCACAAATTTTATTGTAATCATCAGTTGTTATATTCCCATTACAACTTGTATTCGGAAAAATAATATATCGAGCACTTTCTCCATTGTATGATGCATTGTAATAATAAAAAGGTAATTGCGATGGAAGATAACTAAATAAATTTATACTTGCAAATGTTTGATCGTTTCCCATTTCTTCTAAATTTGGTAATGCTATTGTTGTTATATTTCCTCCAACAGAAATTGGTATATATATGATTAGTTTACTTGAACCAGAAGAAGCAATAAATACAACATCACAATATTTTCCCTTTTTTGAATAAGTATTTATAGAAGGTGCTAACAAATATGCCGCATCAAGAGTATAACTATCTTCATTGAATGTTAAGTAAGAATTTGTGTTTGTATTTATAGTTGTAAAAAAGAGCCCTCCTTCAATTATGTTACAAGATGCTTGAAAATATTCATTTGTAAATGACAATTTACATTTTTCTTCACAAACTATACATGGTGTTTTGTCACTGTTAATAGGACATCCTTTTGTAGAAGTTACATTTGATAAATCAACGTATACTAGACTTTTTACATCAGACATAATTATTATTATTATTATTATTTACTCATTTTTTTCCTAATCCAAGATTCTTTGTAAGATGAGTAAAACGATCCATTAAATTGGACAACGATTCAATGTGTTGACCAACATTTCCTATACTTCCACTATCAGTTGGTTTAAGAGTTGTTGGGGCATTAACAGAAGTTGCCGTTTTGCTTACACTTGGCGTTGCTTTTTTGTTTAATTTATTTTTTGTGTTTGAATCTGTTGATAATGGCATTGCATCAGTGGTTGCATCAGTGCTAGTTGTATCTGTCGTGTCACTATTCGTTAACCCCTCTTTTTTTTCTAAATTTAACAAAATGTTTATAATTATAACATCTAATATTAATACAAATATCTGATTTCGTATAAAAACATTTAATAGTATACCCAACGCTATAAATGCCAATATCATCATGTATTTTTTGTTCATAACTAAATAAAAAATCTGAACGAGAGCAATAATGGACATAAAGTAAAGTAAGATATCGTCTTTATCGCTTGATCTAAATTTTTTGGAGGGATATTTCATATTATCTAACAATATTAAAAAAAAAAAGCTAATTAATAAAAAAATGTTTTTGGGGTATGTTGAGTTGTTTCATAGACAACTTCATGGGTTTGATGAATTTTCTGAACCAACAATTCACGAGCATTTTATAACCATATTTTCTGTTAAAAATCCTATAAAATATCTAAAACTTCTTCAAAATATATCTGTTATGAACCACGAAAGTTACTACACATATATATGCGAAAATAGTAACACCGAAATTAATGAACATCGTGCCATAATATTTCATATTATGAATCAAAATAAAAAAATGCCTTATCTTACTGACTCGACAATAAGAAATTTTCTTCATATTCAAGAATTGTTATATTCACAAATGCATTTATTTGAAAAAATAAATCTTGCAACTGGTGAGAGTATTTGTATACTGAAAACATTTTGGATAAAATGTATTCAGCGCAAATGGAAAAAAATTTGTGAATACAATAAAAAATTATTAAAAGTAATAACCTCTATAAAAAACCTTAAAAAAAGAGAAATAAATATATATAATAAACATTTAATGGGAATAAAAGGATTGTGGTATTCTACAATAACTGATCCCTAAGTTCGTTCAGTATTTTTGTAATATTTGTAACATCTTCTTTATCTTTCAAATATTCAAATAAATTAGAAAATTCGTTATATTGAGCCAATAATTTTTCATTTTGTTTGTTTATATAGTTTTTGCAAACATTTATGTTATTTTCTGACTTGTTAAATAACATTATCATTTCCTTCTTAACATTTAATAGCTCCATTCGATTTGTTTCAGATGGGTCATTATAGAATTCTCGAGTCAAAAATAATTCTTTTTTTAATAATTCTTCCATTGTTATCTCTCTATAAAAATAAATATAAAAGTTTAACATAAAATCTATGAATATAGAATGTTAAGGAAAGATGTTGAGCCATTGTTGAAAGAAGACAATCGTTTCGTCATGTTTCCTATAAAAGACGAGGCAATATGGTCTATGTATAAAAAACATGTCGATTGTTTCTGGCGTCCGGAAGAAGTAGATTTAATAAAAGATGTTATACACTGGGAAACGCTCTCAGTAGATGAGAAACATTTTATATCAATGATACTTGCGTTTTTTGCAGCAAGTGATGGGATTGTCCTAGAAAATCTAGCCCTTCGCTTCATGAATGAGGTCCAATTAGCAGAAGCAAGAGCATTTTACGGATTTCAAATGGCCATGGAAAACATTCATTCACACACATACTCATTATTAATCGATACTTTGGTAAAAAATGACGATGAAAAGAATAAACTTTTTCACTCATTGGAACATTTTCCTTGTATTAAAAAAAAAGCAGATTGGGCACAAAAATGGATAGGCGATAAGAAAGCTTCCTTTGCTACAAGACTAGTAGCTTTTGCATGCATTGAAGGAATATTCTTTTCAGGTGCGTTTTGTTCTATCTTTTGGTTAAAAACCAGAGGAATCATGCCGGGACTTTGTTTTTCGAATGAATTGATAAGTCGTGACGAGGCGTTGCACACAGAATTTGCAATATTATTGTATTCGCGAATTGTTAACAAATTATCAAAAAGAAAAGTTCAGGAGATTATAAGAAATGCAGTTGAAATTGAGATTGAATTTATTTGCGAGGCATTGCCATGCCGATTGATAGGTATGAATTCTACATTAATGAGCGAATATGTTAAATTTGTAGCGGATCGCCTTTCACTCCAATTAGGTTATGAAAAAATATATAATACAGAAAATCCATTCCCTTTTATGGATTTGATATCCATTGATTCAAAAACAAATTTTTTTGAAAAGCGTGTAAGCGAATATTCACTCGCATCTAAAGTAAAAGATGACGATATTTTTGAGATGGCGTGCGATTTTTAAATTTTTTTGCGATTTTCGAAATATTCAACAACAGATGCCTTGCGTTTTAGTAATTCTCCGATACTTGCATTTAATTGTTTCATTTCTTCTTTCATTTGCAGCATTTCTTCTTTTAATTGCGCCATTTCATCTTTCGTTTCTTCATTCGATTGAGGATTTTCTTTTACGTTCTTGTAAAAGTGGGGACTCATATATCTCTGAAGATTAAAATAGGTCAATTCTACATTGGAAGGAATCTTCAAAAGCGCAAGAAGTTTTGCGTCTGGATTGATGTTTCTTCCAGTTGCTAGACTATGCGCTCTTATATATGTGTTAATCTCGCGTGTAACTTGTGTTCTTGCCATCTCAGAACCGTGAGGCTTTTCCAAAAAATCGGCAAGTTCCTCACTAATTCTAGTAGGCTTGACAAAGCCACTTGGCTGTCTATTGACGTTCCTCTTTTTCCTAAATTCCATTTTATTGAAGTTAAAAAATAGTTTTTAATTTCAATTTATCCTCTTTATCTTCTCAATAAATTCTTCAACATATGGTGATTCTTTAACTTGATCAATTACAATATTTGAAACTTTTAAAAAATCAAATAATATTTCAATAACCGCTACTTTTTCATTATTAACAAACAAATAAAAGGATATTTTTTTATTATCTCTTCCCATTGGCTCTAATTCAGTATTACTAAAATTAAAACTATCATAAATTTCATATACTTTATTCTCGATTTTTTTGTGAAACCGAGTACGTGTATTTTCTATATCTTGTAAAAAAGAACCGCGAAGAGTCTTAGACAAATTTGCAGATAAAACCTTTTTTCGCGTTTTTGGCATGTCTGTACTTTTCATTTTAACCGAAAGCTTATTCAAAGAAAGTTTTCGTTCCTTTTCAGCCATTTTTACTATTTCTTCTTCGTCAATTTCACTCGTAAATCTACAACTGTCATCAAAAATATAAGTATACTCAAAACCGAGCAATGATAACAAATGAATAATTTGCTCAAATGATATTTTTATTACACAATTGGGCGAATTTGTCGAGGTTAATTCTGAATATTTCTCTAATAATTCTTCATTTTCGTCACTTGTCGAAAGATCCGTTAAATATTGAACAGCGTCTGGAAACGTGTCGTAAAATTCTATTAAAAAATCGTCTGAAATAATGTTGTGTCCAATTAAGCTTTCTGTATCAGGAGAACTAGTATCTAAAACAAATACTCCAAAGTCAAAACTAGGAATATTTTTAGGAGAATCTATGAATGTATACTCCTTCCTTTTTAACTGTTTCATAGGAACCATTCCATATTTGTCAAAATATTTGCGGGTTAATTTTTCGTGGGGGGTTGTATTTCGAAAATCAACTAATTCTTTCACGCGTGGTTTTAACACTCTTGCCATTTCAAAAGCACGTTGTTTCAAATTAGTAGATTTTACATCAGAAATAACTGTTCTATAATAAGAACTACCTGGCACCACATTCATTCTATTATCAAAGCGTGTGTGAGCATATGAGAGAGCACCTGATACTCCAGCAAAAGAGAAAATGGTAGATGAATTTGAACATTTTTCTTCTCCAGATTCACTACCATGACCATCAATATAAAGAATACAAGTTTTCCCTTCTTCATTGCGTTTTTTTTCAAAATACGATAATACATTTTTTCCCAATTTTAAATTGCTCATACTTTATTGATATATTATTCTATCACTGAAAATGAGGACTCAATGTTTTTTGAAAATTGTGAAATGACACCGCTTGGACGTTAAAAAGAAGTCTAGGTTTTTCGTCTACATAGATAACTCTCTTGTATAAGACACAATTTTTTTTAGAGTAATCAAAAATGTCAATAGTTACTTGTGTTCTTGACATTTTTGTTCCATATGGCTTTCCTAAAAAATCTGCAAGCTCTTCGCTAATTTTTACTTGTTTTACGTACCCGTCAAGTTTATCGTTTTTTACGTACTCGTCAAGTTGATCGAACGACATTTTATTAAAATTAAAACATAAATTTAATATCAATTTATTTCATGTCTACTAATTTAGACAATGTTTGCATATACCCCATAATGATTTTTTGATTCTCTTCATCCATATTTTTGATGGGTTCTCTAAATCTATCAATCGCATCTGATATTGTTTTAAAATCATTTGTATAATCTTTCAAATCATTTGTATAATCTTTGTTCACAAAAAAGTCAACATTGCTTCCTTGTATTTCATTCTTGTAAGGTGTATCTACATAATGAACCCATACTCTATAAATAAGAGTTGGGTTCATTTTTCGAATAGCGACTAGACTTCTTTCGGCAGTGCGAATCGTTGGATCAGAAGGAAAATAATCTTTCACAGCGTTCACTAAATTGAAAAATACGTCATTAAATATTTTTGTGAAATTCTGAATTGACATTAACTTAAAAATAAATATTTATTTAAGTTTTTTTATCGTTTAATATCCATATCTCTTTGTTTTTGTAGTTGTTCCATTGTTAAACCATTTTTCCTTGCACCAAATTCATCTGATGGCGTATTTATTGGAACAGCTTGATTTTGAAAATTAGCAGAAGCATAACTATACATTTGTCGAAGTCCTCCATCCCCTTCAGCCATTAAAGACTCGGATGATGTATCTAAAAAACTGAAATTGTCTGATAATACACCAGCCCCAGTATTTCCTGTAAAAGCAAAGGAAAATGGTTCCATATTATTAGATGTGGCGTTTTTTGTGATTTCTTGATTTTGTGGCTTTAAATAATCGTAAATATCATCACCTACAATAACATTGTATGTTGTCAAATTAAGAATTGCTGGAACTTTTGTAATATTATTTGGCATAATAATTTTGTTCCCATTTTGTAATACAACAAATACTTTGTTATCTTCAACGACTCGTTTATCAATACATATAAAATGAAATTTATCTTTTAATTGTGTCTTTGATAGTATTTGTAAAATCTTTTTGGAATGTTCACAAAAATTGCTATAATATAAAATTTCAGCCATGTATTTTAAGAATAAAAACTTTGATTATTTTAAACTAATTGTTGGTTTTTAATATTTGCGTATTAAGCGAAATTTTTTCAAATTTCTGTACAATTCAATATTTTTAAAGAAGACCAATTTTAGGTTGAGCTTTAAATCTATTCATATTCGGATAATTCTCAATCAGAAGGAATATCAACTAATTCCATCTTTTCATAACACAAATTTATTCCCAAATTAGAAATTAAATTGATATTATATTAAATATTATGGAAATATAAATAAAATGTCCATCACACTGTTCAACGAAGATGAAAACAATGCATCATTCAGGTTTCAAGGCCATCTTTCAATAGCAAATGCGATACGCAGAACTGTACTAAACGATATTGACACTTGGGTTTTCATAACTTCTCCAAACGAAGAAAATCAAGCAGTTTTTCATACAAACACTACGCGAATGAATAATGAACTTCTTAAGCAACGCCTCAGTTGTATTCCAATACATGTGAAATATTTGAATTCGAAAACAGATCTAACCAATTACTATCTTGAAGTCAATGTTCAAAATACAGAAGATACAATATTACAAGTAACCACAAAGGATTTTATAGTAAAACACAAGGAAACAAATGAAGTGTTGGAAGAGGAGATATTTCCACCATTCATCTCCGAAGAGGGAGAAAGACATTATATTACCTTTATCGTACTACGTCCTCAAATTTCGGCCGAAATATCTGGGGAAAAAATCCATTTTACATGCGCATTCTCTGTAGGAAATGCGCGTATGAATGCAATGTTCAATGTTGTGAGCAATTGCAGTTATGGAAATACGATTGATAAAGACTTGTGCCGTCAAGTATTAATCAAAAAAAAGGAAGAATGGGAGATGACTATGTCGAAAGAAGAAGTTGAAAAACAAGTGGACAATTGGTGGTTGCTTGATGCTAAACGTATTTTTATTCCTGACTCATTTGATTTTACTATGGAAACACTTGGTGTTTTCACAAATCGTGAAATTATTATTAAAGCATGTTTGTTTATTTTAGAATCATTGAGAAAACTTTCATTGTCGGTCGAATCAGACGACGTCAATCTTGATATAAAAAAGTCTTTGACAACTATTCCAAATGCTTGGGACATTGTATTCATTGATGATTATACAATAGGAAAAATGCTCGAATATTCTTTTACTAAAACAGATGTTACCTATTGTGGATATATAAAATTACATCCTCACGATGAACAAAGCACGTTACGTATTGCATTTAAAAAGGAGGTAATGTTTGACGATCTTATCGAGAAAATAATCTCGGCAATTGAAGAAAATATAGACTTGTTTAATAATTTGGGAAACGGTTTAATTGGCCAAAAAAAATAAAGGTATAGATAAACATGGAAGAACTAAGTCCTATTATTGTAAATTTAAAATTAGGAAGTGAAATTGATATAGAAAGCTCTGATAAAAAAATAAACGGTATTTTTTTAATTACTTATATCGATGATGATAAAATAAAAATAGAAAATGAAAATGATAGTTTTGTTTTGCAAATAAATGATCGACGTATTAATGGAGTCAAAGATATTACAATATTGAAAAATCCACAAGAGGAAGGTTATGCAAGACAAAATGGTTTACTAGAAGGAACAATGATAGATATTACTTTTAATGTTGATGGTGAAATGGAACATGTTATTGCTGAAGTCATTAATTTAGAAGAAGATTGCATTGAAGTTCGTATAGAACCAACAAACGAAATTATATATATTGATTTTGGTTATATTGGAATACCAGAAAATTTAAACATAACTGAAATTAACATTGTAGATGCTGAACCAAAACCTAGCAAGGAAAAATCATTAAGTGTAATAGAAGAAGGAGATAGAATTGGAGAATTTATTTTTAAAGGAAAAATGAAAGAAATAACAGAGTATGTAAACGTAGATCTGTCTAAAAAAAAATTCAGTTTGGAAGACCAAACAAACGATATGTTATTGGACATGTTATCTTCCATTCCAGAAAATGAACGCACTTCAGAAGTGTTAAATAATATTTATACTGTTATCCAAAGATATGTGCAACTTCGAAAAGACTTTTCTCTTATAAATGAAGAAGGAAACGTAGTTTCATTTATCAAACGGGGTGCAAATTATCGACCTTTAGTACACTCTTTGTTGGAATTTAAAAAATCATTGTATTGGTTGATACCAGTCACTGAGATTGTTAAAAAAAATTTGTTTGAAAATGAAGATGATGATATTGTAGATTTAAACAACATGAATATGAAAAATTTAGATAATATAATAACAACTTATTTAACAATAAACAGCGATAATCGATTTGCCGACTATATAAAAGAACTACAAGAATGGTTTACTCCTTTTGTACAGAAAGAAGACACTCAAAACATTATTCATAGAGGCCAAATAAAGGATAATTTCAAGGTAATTGTGAACAATTTTGGGAATTTTGAAGCAACTGCTGTAAGCTATATTCAGAAATCGCAAAACCCAATACAAAAAATAACTGGTAATCTTGTTACTACACAAATACCAAATATGTTGTCAATATTTTATAATGACAAGACAGAATATCTAAATCCAGCATTTTTTGAAAATAACAGCAATTCTCAATTAACTACGTTGTTTACTGCTGATTCGATTTATTTGAAATCATTGATATCGTTACCAGTGCCGTTTGTTCGTTATTCGCGAGTAAAACTGCCGGGATCAGACATTATGCTAAAGTCAAATTTAGCTAGATTTTTTATTAATTACAGTAAATTGTTTGAATTTAGAATTCAAAACATAAATGTAACTCCCTACCTAAAAAATATATTAATTTTTAAAAATGATGCAGTTTCTGGATCAATTTATCAGTCAAAATTTAAAGATGGAATAAGTATTCCAGAAAATAAATTCCTGAATAACATTAAAAATTATTCTCTCGTGATGAGAGAATTAAAAAAAGAAAATGTTTATGAAAATTACCTCACCGAAATTATTCCACAAACAAAACAATTGTTTGGGATGATGAAAAAATACATTACCGGGAAACTTTCCATTGTCGACATTATAAAAACACTTGAACCTTTTTTAATTTATTCAGACGACATTACTTTTCAACAGTATGGCGAAATGTCCGCATTTTTAGATACCGAGGTCACAAATTACATAAAGGAGTATAACGAAAAAACTGGAATATTCAAAAAAATAAAAAACCACGAACCTCAATTTTGCCCTAATATTTTAATAGAAATATTAGATGATATTCAGTTGGCGAATTATGCTTATGACTATGACAAATATACAAATTTAACTTGTTCGGAATTTTTAAATATTGCAATTCTTACTGATTACGGAGAAGTTTATAATGATAAATTACGATTTGATTCTGTGCATTTGTCAAATGCTAACTTAAAGGATAAAATAAAAACAGTCACTAACTCGGAAAATTTCTGTAAAGCAATAAAAATAGCAAAAAGATATAATAATTTAACTGCGATGGAAGAAGATAACTACAAACCCATATTTTATGACAAAGAGTTTGATAAAACCCCTTATTACTTGTTGACAAATTACGAAAAAGAAAAGGCGGTAATGACTGAAAGGGATTTTTACATGTTTTTAGAATCAAAATTGAAAGAAGATTATTCGATTGTAGACAATGAAGCACAGTCTATTTTACGAGCATTTCGTTACGGAAAGAGAGAAATAAATGAAGACGAAAATGTTTATGCTATTTTGTTTAATAAAGTACAAGACAAGTTAAATTATTACGTACGAAAAGAAAATGTTTGGAAATTAGATCCAACAATTGAAGACCAACCTATCACAGATGACCTGTCGTGTATTTTACAAGAGAATTGTCTTACTGCAAATGCCGAATGTCTTTCAGATAATGTTGTGAAGGACGAGATAATTAAATCGACATTGAAAAAGATAACAAATGATTTTGATAAAACTGTTGCAATGACACTGCACGAAAATGAGGATTATACCGAAAAACTTTTAGCAGATGCAGAGGTGCGAATAAAATTTTTGAAAAGAATTCGATACTATGAGTTAACAAAATACAATGCAATTCAATATAATTTAGGACGAGATATGCCACTTGACGAAGCAATTGTTTCACCGTATAAAAAAATTCGTGATAATCTTTTAAGTGAGATAGATATTGTAAAAAAATTCAATAATATATTAAGATTTGTAGATGAATATACTTTTATGTTAACTGAAACTACCGGATTATCTCCAAATTTTTATGATTCTAAAAACTCTAAAAGTATAGAGTTGGAAGATTTGAGTGAAAAAGAATTGAAGGAACCGATAGCGAAAGACCAAGAAGGGGAAGACCGGGAAGATCGAGAAGGGGAAGATCAAGAAGGGGAAGACCGAGAAGGGGAGCACCGGGAAGACCAAGAAAGGGGTAAAAAATTACTCGAACCTGAAAAAGAATACAAATTTATAGAAATGGCTGATCATAAAATTACAGACGAAGAATTTTCAAAGTATATCAAAGAAAGAAGAGATGACGCACATTGGTTATTTTGTATCAAAACAAAAACAAAACTTTTACCCAAATTTCTTTATGTGTTGGCAAAAACATTTATAGATGCACCAAGTCAATATTTATATAGACTGGATAAGTTATGCAATACGATTGGAAAATTAAGTGATGATGGTGACAAATATGTCGACAAATATAGTGGTTATACTATTCGCAATATTGATTTTATGAAAGAGTATACTGGAGAAGAAACCGAAAAAATAAGTTCGGAAACAATTCTTAAACTGAATGGTCAACCTAAAAAAATACTCAATATTATCACGGCAATGGAAACAACCATGCAAATATTTTTGCACGAAACCCCGTTTATTATAACCATTGTAGAAGCTCTATTAGAATTTGTTCCATCTGAAGAAGAATTTACAGAAACGATGAAAAAGAAAAAGGAGAAAAATCCAAAAATAAAGGTAGAAACGTATAAAAATCGAGTCAATACAATGACATTATATTACACACTAAGTGCGTTTATATTCGCAATACAAGTACGTATTCCTTCTGTTAAATTTCAGCCTGTCCCGGGTTGTAGTTTCAAAGGCAATATGGAGGAAGATCTTATTGATTATATTGCGTGCATCGCTAAAAAAATGTCAACTATGGTTGAACCATGGAATGTTTTGGCAAAAACACCCAAAGAAAAAATCATAGAAGGTATAAAATTTAATATGAGTCAATTTTCGATTTTACCTCTACAAATTAAAAATATTATGGAAGAACGCGTAGAAAATAAAAAACAGGTAGGTGAAGTTATAATTGATGAAATAAAACCTTCTAACAAGTGGGAGCATTTTTTGCCAGCAATTGTTCCATTTAAAATCACTACATTATCACCAATTTCAAATGTTCGTATTACGCAACTTTCCGCTGATATGAAAAACGGCAACATTCGACAAAATGATACTATTTTAGCTATTAAATCCAAAATAATTTTTTATGCATACATGTTTCAACAAAAAATTCAAGAAATTGTATCTAATCAAAAATTGTTATTTTATACAAAGGGTCATATTCCGTTTATTGATAACGCATGTTGTGATTCAGAACACACAGAATCAACATTAATGTATTTTATAAACATTGATTCTGGAATAGGGGACGAGATAAAATTTTTGAATAATCAAACAAAAGAGTTGAATAACATTTTAATCCATACATTCAATTTATTAAAAACTACATTTTGTAGTGATATCAATACTAAAAACCCAACCGTCCTAACCAACAACATAAAATTTAGCGAAGCTTGTATTATTCGATACTTGATGTTAGCAAATAAATTTGCAAATATAACAGACAGTGATGAAGAGTATAAAGCAAAATTGGATAAAAAGCTGGGCGAAATGTTCCAATTTTCAGAAGAAATTTTTCTAGGGAGTATGCAGTCATCAATGATTCAAGACGAAGCACCACCTTCAATGGAAGAAGAATTTGATGATCTTGTTACAGATATTAAAATTATTAAAGATAATCTATCCAATACCAGAAATTTGAACAACAATGTATTTCTTGAAAATAAAAAATATATAACAGAAATAACTAGTTTTATCAATGAAAGTAAACTTTCAAAATCATCAAAGAAAAATCTTTCAATATTGACAGATTTGCTTGAAGATTGGAATGGGACATTTATAAACCGTATTACATTTATAAGAAAGTACGTTTATTTGTTCTCTCGCGTTTTTCCAAATATTATCATAAATGGCGTAGAGCAAAATAATTTAATACACGATTACTGGAATTTATCAGACCCTCATTCAAAAAAAATATCAGAGTTTTGTGTTAATTTTTATCAACCATTAAAACGGTTTGAATCAAAAATGAACGATTTATTAAAAAAAGTAATGTCGGAAACAGCTAATATTTATGACATAAGTGTTAATACACCATATATGAAAGAAGAATATAGTACACTTTTACTAAATGTAAACTATCTTCTCTTTATATTGCACAAACACATAACTTTAATTGATGAAGAACCAGAAGATGATGAAAATTTCGCTCTTCAAATAACAGTAAATGGTGAAATACGCGAAACAAAAGAGGCTGTCGCAGCATTGATTATGGAATATTTAAATTATATCAAAAAAGCAAGGGATTTGCAGAACAAAAGTTATCAGAACATACTGGATAATAATTTACTTCTTAAACAAACTGAAAAACAAGCTTTTCGTAAAAGGTTGGAAGTATTGTCTGAAGAAGAAAGAAAAGTTGATGGAGAATTACGAAAGGCTGGTCTGGGTGCATGGAGCAAAGGAACAAACAAATCTGTTTATAAGTACACTATTGATAAGAATGATGACGATTTGGTGGAACTTCTTGAAGATGCAGAAGACAAATTGCAAAAACGTATTGAGGAAGATGAAGCCAAGATACACAACCTTCTTGAAAATGACAAAAATATGTATGAAAATCTAGATAGTGATGTAGATGAGAGCGATAAAGAAAATGACTATGAACTTCCAGAATACGATGAAGACTACGATGAAGAATAAAATATTTGTATTTTTTAAATGTCCCTTTTTTTTCAAAAATACAAATTGAACATATCTATTCTTTTATTTCTTGTATTATTTTCTGCAACTCAATATTTAAAACCTCCCTTTCTTTATGATGTAGATGGCTCATTGAAACAATTTGGGATGGGTTATACACATAAAACAATATTCCCAGTTTGGCTTTTTGCAATATATCTAGGAATTTTATCCTATGTTTTTGTATTAATACTTGCTAAATATTATTTATAATTTATTTTTTCCATCATAATCTACGTATGATGTTTTTGGACCCCCATTGTTTGGTTCAGGTATATCAAACATTTTACTATCAAGTTCTTTAATAGATGTAACACAATTATTTGTTAATACTAAAAAGGAAACAAAGGAACATACAAAAACTCCAGTATAAATATACCAAAAAAATTCACCAATACTATTACGTAATAATACAAGATAAAGCAAATCCTCCTTATATTTTTCAATATTTTCATTACTTTTCATCAATGGTGTTATATTGTCCCACATATCTAAAAAGTTGTATGGTGTGAATTTATTTACAAGCAATAAATACGAATTGGTTGTTTTCATTATTGTTTCTGCCGCTTTTACGAGTTCTTTACTATTTTCTTCATCCATTTTATTTTTTAATTCACTTGTTGGATACATGATAGTACTAAAAATATCGTTCATTTGCTTAGATACAAAAGGGTTACCAAGTATATCACCAAATCCAGCAGCCATATTCAAGTTTTTTGAGCTTGTAAAACAAATAACTCCTACCATAACTAAAAAGATGGCGCCCCATCCACAAAAACAACTAATTAGGGCAGACCCATAATTCATTGTATTTTCTGGACAAGTACCACTAAGAGTTACTAATGCATCACTGAAACTAACAGAAAAAACTGCGACAAAATATAGTAAAAAATAAATAATCAACAATGGACTAATATTTATTGTAGTAGTTGTTATTGGTGTGTTGTTGTTTACCATCTCTATACATGTTGCCTTATTAGATCTATATTTCAACCAAAAATATACACATGTCAATGCTATAAATACCCAAGAAGAAAATGAATACATAATTATAATTAATAAATTAAATTATAAGATTTTATTAATGAATCCAAATTTAGTGGAATCTGGTTTTAAGTACTTTTTAAGTAATACATTAAAAAAATGTAGAATAGTAAAGTATGAATATATTAGTAAACTATATAATTGGGGGTTACTGTTATTCCTAGCAGTTTTTATTTTTTTATTTTTATTTTTTCGCTATAAAGGAAAATTAAGTATTACTGAAATAAAAGCTCGACAAACTAAAAAAGAGCAATATATTTTATCTAAAATTAAAAATTATCAGGATGAAAAACGTCAAAGCAGTCAACGATTGATTTCGGGACTACCACATTGGTCAAATGAATATGATGAAATATATAAAAATAATAAAACGAAATATACAGATAATATTATTTTGTAATATTATGAGAACAAGATGTAAAAAAGGATTTAGAAAAAATAAGAATGGAGATTGTCAACAAAAAGACACTTTCAAACGTCGATGCAAAAATGGAACAAGAAAGCATCCAAAAAGCAAAATTTGTGAAAAATATCCTTTTAGAAAAGTTGATCAATCACCTCTTTCTAAAGATGCTAAGTTGAAATTATTACGGCAGGAAGTAGAAGATTTAGAACGGGAACTACATCAAATGTTAAATAGTTAACTATACTGCGTCATATCAATGCCTCTATTGAAATTTTTGACAATTATTTCAATAATTTCTCGATCTTTTGCTTCGTAATGATGACGAACAACAATAGCAAAATTATAAAAAATGGATACAATATTTTCTCGTAACCATTGGTTACGATTTTCTTCACAAATCTCGTCAAGATAACAATGCAATTCTTTTTCCATTTTATTATTTTTTTGTAAAGTTTCTAATTTGTTTTTTTGGATCAACACTAGATAGTAAAAAATTTGAAGAATCTGAAATTGTGAAATATACGTCGTCTGACATTGTATTAAACATAATCTGTGAAGGGGTTGTATAAGTCCACACGCTTTCTTCAGGCTCAACAAGAGTAATACTTTTTATTATCCCTAGATTAATCCATTTTTTACCATTATAAAACCAATATGGTTTTGTTTTATCCTTATTCCATGTTTTTTTTATAATTTCAAATATACTATGAATATTTTTTGTCTGCAAAGACTTGAACATTATTAACGCTTCACGTTGACTATTTAGTTTACTTTGTTCACTTATCATATTATCCACTTTTATTTCGAGAGATTTAAGATGTTCAATTCTTTTTCTGGTTTGTCTATCACTTTCTGCTGCAGCGATTAAAATTCTCCTACTCGCATCAATATCTCCTTCTTCTAGCGAGTTTATCAATGGCTCTACTTGGTTCGTACCAACAAGTCTGTTCCAAATACGTTTTGCTGCGGCAAAACTTATTTTGAAACTAAATAAAAAATTCCACAAACGTTGTATCACATCTCTAATAATTCCAATTATAATATCACTAGTGTGAATGTTATTTATGTCACCATTACCTCCGTGCCTATTTTTAAACGTATATTTTTCATTTTTTCTTCGACTCTTCATACATTACTTTAAGAAAGTTTTGAATCTTGAATATTTAATGCATTAATAATTTAAATATAATTTGTTTTGATTCATTAATGGATCTTGATAAAATACTAGAAGAATCTTTAGAAGAGTTAAAGGAAAATGAGTTTTCCTTGGAAAAAATACAACCTCCTGAAAGTTTTTACAATATAATCAATGACTTTATAAATGACATTCATTTAACTTTTCCAGAATGTTCATTTATTATCAAAAAATGGTGGAATGATGAAAACAAACCTCTGCAAACAAAATTTGTTTTTGATCATTGTATGAAAATATTGCCATTAAAAACGTTTGAAATTATTAATGAGAATGAAGAAATATTTCAAAAACAAAACAATACTGAATTTTTACCAAATATTTTATTTTGTCATTTATGGGAAACTGAAATTTCCGAAAACACACGCAAAATCATATGGAAATATTTGAATTCCATTTTAGCATGTCTTTTAAGTTCTATAAAAATTGACAATGAAATGATTCAAGATCATCCAGCGTTGTTGACAAAATTGAGCGAAATTATGAAAAATGTGTCTTTGGATGAAAAAGAAAATTCGTCGGATTTTCAAGAAAAATTCAAAGAAATGACTGGCGGAAAAATTGGAAAAATAGCTGCTGAACTTGCTGAAGAAACTGCAAAAACGTTGAATATGGATGATAATCCAGATGGAATGATGAATCTCCTAAAAGATCCCACAAAATTAATGAATATTGTCAAAAATATGGGAGATAAATTAGAAGAACGAATGAAATCTGGCGAGATTGATGAGAATGAAATTATGAACGAAGGAATTGATCTGATGAAAAAAATGAAAGACATGCCCGGTATGGGAGATATGGGAAATTTGTTTAAAATGTTTGAAGGGTTTACTGATATGAAACCTTCTCAAAAAGGAGCATTGGCTACAAAAATAAATCAAAATTCCAAGTTAGAAGCAACAAAAGAGCGTTTGCGTAAAAAGCAAAAGAAAAAGATTGACCCAGAGATTGAAAAAATTGAACAATTGAAAGATTCCTTTAAAAAATCATTCTAACATTCGAGAAACATTATTAAATATATGCTCGTGTTTCATCTTGTGTTGTGGTTGATTTACAAATGAATAGTTTGAAACAGATGGATAGTTGTATAAATCACTATTGCTGCTTGGAACATAAACATTTTTGTTTGAAGAATTGAGCTGAAATATTTGATTGTGTAGTTCTGACTCGATGTTCACAGAATAACCATTCCACTCTTTTTTATTCAAAGCTTCTTTTGAAATGATAGACGGATCCACTACTTGATTTTCAACATATCTAGTAGACTTTGGATAAAATGACAAAAGAGGGGGTGGTCCTTGTTGTATATTTCTATCAAGGATTCTTGCATTTATTGATTCGGTCAATTGATTGGTATTCATATTTTGATAAAATATTTTTTATTTGAAAAGATTACCGTTTTTATACAGAGTGGCATTAACACCACACCGCCCACTAGTTCTTTCAGTAGAACAGTGCATATATTCATCTTTTTCGTATATTCCAGTAATTAAATAAGTCCCTGTAACCAAATTATTACGACTTAATGCACATGAACTATATTTAGCAGCAATATAAGATTTAAGATAATGTTTACTGTTGATACAAAATTTAGGTTTTGCATTACACATAATTAAAGTAACAAGAACCCAAAACATTATTTTATGTAAAAAATAATGTTTATTTTTTCTTATTGAAAAGTATTTAAATATAATCGCGTCATCATAAACAATGTGTGGCATTTTTGCAATTCTAAATAATATCTCTCAATATATCAAAAAAGAGTTTATTATTGAACAATTTCAGAAAGGAAAAAGTCGCGGCCCAGATGACTCTAACATTTTAGATCTTTACATCATGAATTGTATGCTTGGATTTCATCGTCTTTCCATCAATGGCTTAACCAAAAATTCAAATCAACCATTTTATATTGAAAATATTTTTTTGATTTGTAACGGTGAAATATATAATTACAAAGAGCTTTATCAACTCTTGGACATTGAACCAACAACAGAATCAGATTGTGAAGTTATTATTCATCTTTATTTGCAATATGGAATGGAACAAACGATAAGAATGTTAGACGGTGAATTTTCATTTATTTTGATTGATACGCGGATCAGTCTTAAAAAAATGTACATAGGGCGTGATCCATATGGCGTTAGACCATTGTACATGCTTTACTCAAACACTAAGTTGGATGAAATCCACGGGTTTAGTTCAGAGGTAAAACAATTGTCTGAAATTCAAAAAAGTTTGAATAATGATTATATAATTACTCATTTTCCTCCAGGAACTTTGTCGCTTTATGAAAATTACACGATTGAATATAATTCTTCCGAAATATGGAGATTTTGTGAAACAATAAAATATCATAACAACTTATTTTCATTTCATTCATTGTACACACAAGATTTGAACATTTATGAAAATATTCGTGAATATTTAATATCCGCCGTTGTAAAAAGATGTAAATGCAGCGAGCGTCCAATTGCTTGTTTACTTTCTGGTGGTTTAGACAGCAGTTTAATCGCTTCCATTGCAAAACAATACACCGAAATCGAAACATTTAGTATCGGATTTGCAAATTCGGAAGATTTGCGGATGGCAAGAAAAGTGGCAGATCACATCAAATCAAAACATCATGAAGTTATTATTACAAAAGAAGAATATTTGGAAGCCATTCCAATTGTGATCCAGGCAATAGAAAGTTATGATACTACTACTGTTCGCGCAAGTGTCGGAAATTATCTCGTGGCAAAATATATAGCATCAGTAAGCGACGCAAAAGTAATTCTGAATGGAGATGGTGCAGATGAACTATGTGGTGGGTATCTTTATATGCATAAATGCCCAAATGCTTTGGAATTTGATAAAGAAACAAGGAGATTATTATCAAATATTCATTATTTTGACGTTTTGCGATCAGATAAATCTATTGCTTCGAATGGTTTAGAAGCAAGAACACCCTTTTTAGATTTACATTTTGTCCAATACTATTTGTCTATAAATCCAACAGTTCGTTTTCCTAAAGGAACCGAAAAATTATTATTGCGATCAGCATTTAAAGACACCGGTTTATTACCAGATGAAATTTTATGGAGAAGAAAAGAAGCATTTAGTGACGGTGTTACAGTTGATTCGATTGTTGATATCATTCATTCACATGTCAAAGACCTTGATTTACCTTTAATGAAAGTTTTTCCTTTACCAAAGAGCCAAGAAGAAAAATATTATCGAAAGATATTCGAAGAATATTATTCAAATGCAAAAATAATACCACATTTTTGGAAACCTAAATTCGTTGAAGATATAGATCCTAGCGCGAGAGCACTAGACATTTATTAATGAAAACCCATTTTTATATTTCATAATACGGTTATTGTTTGTATGTTTGTTAAATACCTTTATTATTGTATCCATTGTGGGATTGGTCAACTCGGATAGTATTTTTTTTAATGTAGGAGAATTTTTAATACAAGAAAAATGATTAACATCATAAATAACCATTTCATTCTTTTTTATGAATAATTCTGGACTACAAGATTTTTTTATGTATACTCCACCATTTTCATAGAGATATTGAAAAATATCTAATAATTCTGTAACCTCGTTTTCGTTTTTTATAGTAACTGAATGATAATGTGAGAATGTATTGTTTACAAGATTTCTAGGTATTTCACCAGATGTAGATAAATCAATAAATTCAAATTTTTTTTTATAGTAATTTGTCATTTTGGGATATTTAGAATATTGGATAAAAAGTTTCATAATTAAATTGTATTTTTTATTTTATGAATAATTAATTCTTGTTTAGACAATTTTTGAAAAATAATACAATCATCTATTTTTATTGTTATAAAATGATTATTGAAGGTTTTTCCTTTAATATTTATTCCTTCATCACCAATAATAATATCACAAACAAGAATTCCTTTTTGCAAGGTACAATTAATATCATTTTTGTATATCCATCTTATATATGAACCATAACGTAGTTTATCTATTTCAATAATATTTTTGTATCCTTTTATTTCCATTTATTAATAAATGGAAAAATTTTAAGTTAAAAGTTTGAACCAAAAGAACCTCCTAGTAAGTTTGCGGCAAAAGGTTCTGTCATGGGATCGATTGGCTGGTTTTCATACATTTGATTATAATTTGGCAACTGTTGTGTTTGAGGTGTCATTTGTGTTTGGGGTGTCATTTGTGTCATTTGTGACATTTGTGGCATCTGTGTCAACTGTGACATTTGGGATGGTTGCGAAGTTTGTGCCGGTTTTGACGGAGTTTGATTTATTTTATTAAATACTTTTTCCTTTATATTCGAAACCTTTTCACTTAATTTTGTTTGAAAACTTAATCCAACTACTATAAGACTCACGACGACTGGATATAAACTAAATTCTGGGTAAGGAACACCACTATATGGTTTAAAATAAAGAGTAATTTTTGTAATTATAACACTACCAATAATTAAAATTAATAAATGTAGAATAATTTCAAAAATATTTTCCAATATTCCTTTTTTATCATTTGCTTCCGGAATAATATTCAACGTTTTGACTAAAAGAATAAGTGGAATAAATGCTATAAATGAAAATTGAGTAATATTCATTATGGAATTCTTTGTTTCATCATTGAATACAAATTTTAAAAAATCAGTGTCGCTCATAAAATATAATAATAAAAAAAAATCGCGTAATTTAATAATAAATATAATGTTGTTATTTTTTATGAATTCGTTACGTTCTAATAGACAACAACAACTTCAAGCATATGCAAATATACACAAAAGACCTACGTTTAGAGGTCCTCAATATTCACAGCAAAGAAAGCCGGCATCGGTTGCATCCTCTTCTGTTTATGATCCGGACGAGTCTGTCAATCGTAATGTAAAAATAAGTTTCAAACAAGCAATTACACTAATTACTTTACGATTAGGAAGGCTAGAAGTATTCGCAAATGAGAATAAATTAGGAAATAAGATGCCAGGTGATTCTATTGATAAAGATTTTTTAATGACTCTTGTTACACGTATAGAAAATATGGAAAAAACCCTACATAATTTACGTGTAGAATCTGAAAAAAATCGACTCATGATGGATTCATTAAACGAAACACTTGAAAATAATATAGATATACAAGAAGAACCTATTATTTTAGAAATCACCGAAAAACTTGATAGTCTTGTAAATTTTATTGAAGGATTAAAGGATCTTCAAGATGAACCTGCAGTGAAAGAAATTGAACCCGCTGAAAAAACCGAAGAACTTATACAAGATAATATACAAGATAAACCTATACAAGATAAACCTATACAAGATAAACCTATACAAGATAAACCTATACAAGATAATTTGCAAGAAAATGAAATTTTACCACCAGCTTTGGTGTACAATCCTAATGTAATTGAACCATATAAGTTAACTGAACCAACAACTGAACCAACTAACCCAATAACTGAAATAAAACCAACTGAAATAAAACCAACTGAAATAAAAGCAACCGAACCTGCAAAAAAAAAGCGTGGCAAAAAAGTTGTTATCTAAAATAATACATTTAATGTTCATTATTTTATTCTAGTAATTGTTTAATGTTTCACATAATCATCTTTTTTATTGTTCTTCTTATTTTTTTACATGTTCGTAAACATAGATTGACATCAAATGACATGGAAGTTCTTTTATTTAATGGAACAAAACAAAATCTAGAATTAATGTGTGATTTCAAACAACCAATATTGTTTCAAATAAATAGTGATGATACTCTTATAACGAAATGCAATTACGATTCTTTAGACAAAAAGAATTATGATATGGATCTTCTCAAAGAAAACGGATTTTTGCCATTTTTTGAAACAGATTTTTTACGACCTTCTTTCATCTCTTACCCAATTTATTCAATTATTTTGAACTCTTTTACAAATTATATATACCACATATCATTCAGACAATATTTTTTAGTTAGTCAAGGTTCTGTAACAATTCACCTTGTTTCACCAAACAATACGGTGAGGTTGAATGAAAATTTGTGCGCTGAACCAGAAAGTGAAAATGTATTACCAATTACATTGAAAAAGGACGATTGTTTGTTTATACCACCGCAATGGAGTTATAAACTTATAATGGAAGAAAAATCATCAGTTTTGTCATTTAATTACAAGACAGTTTTAAACATTATTTCATATTTTGATTATTATATTTTAGAATTTTTACAAAATATAAACACAAAATATAAATTTCCAATCAATTTGCAAAAAATTGAAATGGTAATTGAGAAGAAGGATGAATAAAAAAATGCAAAACTGCCCAATCTGCTTTGACGTGATCGACCAAGTGAACCGTGTGGTTACTGAATGTGGACATGTTTTTCACACAAAATGTCTTATGCAAAATGTAGCCTTTAATGGTTTTGGATGTCCTTATTGTCGCACTGCTATGGCTGAAGAAGTAGTGGAAGAAGAGGAAGAGGAATATGAAGAGGAAGAAGAATATGCCCTTCGCGGTATGCGAATGTTCTACAATAATCTTTGCGGCGACCCACATGACGAAGAAGACCTTGAATACGAGTTAGACTACGCTGCTTTATATATAAAACCGACTACGGATAGTATTGTAGAAAAATTAACAGAACAAGGAGTGACGCTTGAACATTTTGTCAAGGCAATGCTTAGTGATATAGAAGAATATCAAACGGACGAAGAAGAATTCGGAAGATTGGGCGAAGAATTGTTCCAAAAAATAAATACAATTATTCGCGACTATCAGAGAACTGCCTAATTTTGAACAATTATTTTCTGTGTATAATACATGAATTTTGAAATTCCTGAATGTGCAAAATATTTACCTTTTTCAGAAAATATTATTTTTTATCCTGATAATTATGAATTCGAAAACCCGGATACCATCGAAAATGATATTCCCAAAATCATTCATTTAATTTGGGTAGGCAATGAACCGCCTTCTTATTTTGAATTGTACTTGAAAAAATGGAAAGAATTGATGCCTGATTGGGAAGTGCGATATTGGAGCAATAAAGATATTACAGTAGAACATTTTCCTCAATCTATCATAGATAAAATAAATCTTTGTGAAAAAGGTGCACAAAAAGCGGATATTATGCGATATTTTATTATTGAAAAATATGGTGGGTTTTATGTAGACAGTGACGTTACACCACACCGTTCATTTGAACCATTATTAAAAATAGATGCAAAGGCAATCATATGTCATGACTTGCCATTGACATGGAAATATATAATTAATGCGTTTTTTGGAGGAGTACCTCATCACACCCTTTTTCAAAATGCTTGTAGTTTATGTTATAACATTGTTATAAATACAGAAGATATTCACATGCAAAGTGGGCCTAGATTGTTTGGCGAAGCTGTTTCTAAAGTTAGTAATAAAATTGTATTACTACCTACCAAATTTTTTTATAGAAATGAAAATTATGATGGTCGTTTTGGTAATCATTTTTACGCAAAATGTTGGTGATTAAACACTAACAATTCGTATTTTTTTAAACGCATCTTTATTCGCTATTAATAATATTTTTACCTTAAACTGACCATCATCTCCTTTCCATTTTGTAATCATGTTTAATTCGGAAATATAAATACATCCATTTGTTGCAACTCCGTCAAAGATTCGCTGTTCTTTTATAATATTCATGAGTTTACAATTGTTCTGAACCTTTTTTATCGATTTCATTTGCTCGTTGATAAAATCTATACGTCCCCCCCATTTTTCGCAAAAATCGTTCCCCATATTTTGAAGACTTGCTAAATTGACAATATCAACAATTCTTCGAATAGGTGACGTAACGTGAGCATATTCCACATTTAACATTTCGTGTAATTTATTCTCTTTAGTGTACTCTCCAAACCAGTGCATCCATTCAGTAAAAATAGTTGGTTGATCGATTGGTGCAATTTTTGTTACAGTTCGCATAATTCCTTCATTTTTTTCAAGGAGTTTTTTGGCACATTGATGGTTCATAAACATCATTAAATAGGCAACCATATTGTAACTGTCTATTGGAACGTTTATTGAGAATGATTGCGTTTTATATAATTCTTGCACCACATTTAACATGCGTTTGTAATGTTTTGATGTTAATAAAGACTTTTCTTCATAAATATAATTCTTATTTATTTTTACACATTTTGTATAAAATCTTACTGTTGAACTTATTTCCATTACATAAACATATCTATATGATCCTTCTTTCAGACTACACGCGTTTTCTAATGGAGATGGCAACATACTTCGTTTTTTATCTGGAAGATAAATAGTGGCCACTTTGTCTGTAAAAGCATCCCATAAGTCAAATTTTTCAATCACTGCCGGAACATTTGATATATACACTGAAATAATTGGTTCTGTTTCATGTATACTCAACGCATCGTCAAAATCAGTCGTTGATTTAGAATCAATTGAAAAAATAAAATTATCTTCTTCACCAGTTGTTTCTTCTTTAACATTCTTTGCACGAATGAAAAAATATTTCAGTGTTTGTACCAATCCCTTGCGATATATTTCAAATTCATAGTATGCTTCAAGATTGTTCACCGAACCAATACACGCCTCGATTACGCCATATTTTTCATCTACTTTTCTAGCAACTGCATAATAATCTTCATTTAATTTTGAAAAAGATGGTTTCAATGAATAAGTAATTAAAAAAGGATCTGAGCCTTTTGGAATGAATTTATAAACTGTTTTATTATTTTTTTTGCCAAAACTATTTTTAAAAGAAATAATACCAATCATTTTTACATAATACATTTGTTAACATTAAATCATTATTAAAACATTCAATCCGCAAAAGTTAAAGCGTAGGGTAATTTTTTTCGTAAAGCATTTCGGACAATGATTGCGCAATAGGATAGGTTTCTTTTGGTCCTGGCTCTTTGACGGTTTCCTCAACTTCGTCTTCGATTTCGTCTTCGATTTCGTCTTCGATTTCGTCTTCCCCTTCAAACATTTCGAATAAATCGCGATCGGAAATAGGGTTCGTGTATATTTGTCTGGCTTGCAAGTAATCCATTTTCGATGATAAAAACTCAATTTTCGCATCGCGATCATTGAACATTCTTATTATCGTCATTAATTCTTTTTTTTCGGCCGCGTGTCTTTCTTCTTGTTCTTTGAATCTGGCTTCAATTCCCTGCTGGTATTTTGCAAGCACTGCGATTTCTCGATAAATCGATGTAGTGGCTTTCGCGAGAGCATCTTCGCTGGAAATCGCGTTTTTTTCACAGAGAGAGAAACAAGTGTTTGTTGCTTCTTCTATCGCCTTATTATCTTCGGCCAATTGTTTATATCTCAACTCTAATGTGTCTGTTCTTAACTGCGTAATACTAATTTTGAAATCCAAATCTTGTAGTTCCTTCTTCGAATCTTGGACTTTTGGGAAAACTGGAAATGATTTCATCATTGGATTCATCTTTTTGTACAAAGAATTAATTAAAAAATAAATTTCAATTTTTTTGAAATTTCAAAAATTAAATTATTTTGTGATTATATGAAAGGTGGAACATTTACAGTGGATCAACTGATGAATTTGTTTAATATTTTTACAAAAAATCAAGATTACAAAACATTGCCATTTCAGAATATTGAAATTTTAGATAAAAAAAAATATTATCTTTATAATAATCGACTTCATGTCTACGTGTTATTTAATTCGCCTCCAGAGAATTTACTATCACGTATTGAAAAAGACATGAAAAGTGTAAGAATTGTCATTATTCATAGAGGAACATTAGGAGTGAACGGTTTTCGAACTCGGAAAAATAGTGGATTTACTGATAAAGTTTCAAGATTTTTTGGTTCATTAAAAGATTGGACGAATAATTTACGGAATCTAACAGTGTTCAACGATAAAATACCAAAAACATATCGTCAAGAAAAAGCAATGATGGGTCATATAGCATTGAATGATTATTTGACCAAATTAATGTCTAATAATATAGAATCAATCATTTCTTCTAATGAAAACAAAAATATTAAATATATGAAATTATTACTCTTTTCTTGTTTAAAAAAATACAAAAATCCAGGGCAAGCGGTATCCTCTTTTTTGAAAACTCGTCTTTCAACGTTAGGGTTTAGCCAAGGAGCTGTTTATGCATATTTATACGGCGACGAGGGAAAAGAAACAATTGTTTACAATCCAGCACCTTTTCGTGGAAAAAAACCTTCAAACACTTTTATTTTAAAAACAAAAAATGATGCAATTTCTTATTTTGTAAATAATGACGGATTACCAATAATAATAAAAAATACTAAAAGCCACTGGAGTAAATTTGTAAAAAATCACACGAATGATATTTTGTTAAATGATAACGAGAAAATAGGCATTGGCTTATTTACTCGATCAAAAAAAGTTGCTGGGATCCGTTAAACGCGCTCTACCAATTGAGCTACAGGGGCTTTAGTATGCCCCTGGTGGGGCTCGAACCCACGACCTCGTGCTAATAATGCAAAGTTAGTTGCTGCAAGATCCCATTTGTTCCCACTTTACTGACGGAACAACTTCAGTGAAGATGATGCTATTTTATTTTATATTTTAATGAAAATAATTATTGAGAATAATCTGCGTAGAAATTTAAAAAGTGATATTGGCTTACAAAATCACTTTTACGTTGCGCGACACTATTTGGATACAATTGTTCAAATCTGGATGGTCTATGTAAATCGTTTTACCTGTATCAGAAACTCCTAGAATCGTTTTTAGAATTGTCGTTTTTCTAGTTTTGAATTGTATTTGGTACCCAATGTATTTAGAGGCGTTGGCTGGTACGAGTTTCAGAGTCTGTGAGTTCATTTTGTGTATCTTTAAATAATCAAAAGTTTTCAATTTTTTTGAAAATTCGAAAACAATAAAACATTATAGAAAAATAATTAAATATATTTTTCAAATAAAATAAAATGGACGTTGTTTCAATGGAAGAATTCGCAGAAACAATTTATCAAATGAAAAAAGAAATGCGCAAAAAGGACGATGAAATTGAAGGGCTGAAGAGAGAAATTTTTCATTTAGAAGAACTTCTCAAAACGTGGGAAGAAAAACCCGCCCAATCCCATCCGTAGTAGGTATCATTGCAGTATCGACAGCTATGCATTTTTTTGTTGTCAATGAAGTTTCGTTGTCGTAAATATCTAAACAATAACTTAACGGACCAAAGTATTGATGCCGGATAGGATCATACGGGGGTATAATAAATGGAACATTTGGTTGTTCAACTGGATATATCCCATTAACCATTTGTAGATTGATTATTTTTCCAGTTGGTTTTAAATTAACTTTATTCGTATGTTCAATGCCGAATGGACAATTTACCATTATAAAATAATCAAACATATCGTCAATTTCATCCCAATTATATTGATACTTGTCTGTTTTGGTAGATACATCAGTATCAATAAAAGAAATTTTATTAATACCAGTCAACTTGTTTATATTTTTTATATTTGGGGTGTAAGATAAGACTACTTGTCAGTAATTAATGTTAATAATTTATGCTTCATATAATCATGACATACAACTAAAATATTTATACTCTCAATCTTTGCATAACTCAGAGAACCCCAAAACATCTTGACAAATTTCAATGGAATGAATTAATTTTAAAGCTTCTTCTGCAGTATATCTTTTAAAATTTTTTTCATACATATTATATAATTCTGATTCGTTAGGATTACAAATTAATACTAACCATTTTTCATAATAATATCTGTCTTCTGAAATTTCAGGTTCAATGCAATTTTTTCTTAAATATTCGCCTCTTACCCAAAAAAAGTTAAACCATACCAAACCATAAATCGCGGGAAACATTCCCATAAGATTTATATTTTTGTTATTTTTAAATGTATCGACTACTGACAACCATGGATATACAGTTGTTCTTGTTAAAATTCTTTCATGACCACGTCTATCATTAGGTAAACCAAAGTAATTAAACATGCCTTTGGTATGTAAATACAAATATATTGTATTTTCTTCATCATTTGTAGTATGAGCTAAATCGTATATTTTTTTTATTCCGTAGTATTCATAATGATTATTATAATATATATCAATATTGTAATTAAATATATTATTTTTGGTCAGGATTGAATCAATAAATATTTTTGATTCATCTGATATATCAGATTCAGCAACTAATATTATATATAAAGTTGCTCTTTCCAAAATTTTAGATGATATTATATCATTTAATTGTGAATCTATAATAATTTTCCAATTTCTTTCTTTATTTATCCAAATATTATATATAATATTAATATTCATTATAAATCAATATATAATAATTTATTAGAATTAAATCAATTGATATGAGAGGAAAAGTAGGTGATATTAACTATCCTAAATGTTTCATCATAATGTTTATTTTTAAAATAAACTTTACACGGTTTATGTGTACTTACGTATGTAAGGATAGATTCTACACCAAAATATCATTTTCTTTAAGCTAAGAATTTTGGAATCTTTATAAACGAATCGTATTTTTGACTTAAAATAAATATAAATTTATTTTAATGGAATTTAAATTGTCAATGATTGTAAGCAATATGATAAAATTTTTATTTTGTATTATCATTTTATTGATTATTTATTTTATAATTAATATTGAAAATATTTTTGATGACTACAATAAAAAAACACAAAAAATATTAAATGATTATGGTAATTGTAAAATTAGCAAAATTTATATTGTGAAAAAACCATTAAGTAATAAACTTATAAGAATGATAAATGTAGCAACATTATATGAATATCAACGCATTAGTGAAAAAAATGAAGATTTTAAAATACACCATGCGGCAATCATTGTTAAAATAAAATCAAATAAATTAATTAAATTTTTATTAATTGAAAAAAATCCTACTATAAATATCTCAGAAGAGTTTCATATAAACTCACAAGTTAAATCATTGTCCACAAAAAAACATACACTTAATGAAATTTTGAATATAACTAAGACCAGAATTGGAAATGAAAAGTTTTTTAATTGGCATTTTTATGATAATAATTGCCAAGATTTTGTAAAAGAGCTATTAATTACATTACAAAAGCCAAACGCTATGGATAATTTTATAGATGATAAAAAAATGTTAAATTGGGTATATTCTTCTAAATTTAATGTTTACTTTATTAAATTTTGCGTAACACTTTCAAATATTATTGAAAAATATTTTAACTGTTATAATTTATTTTATTTTATTTTTCCATAACAAATACATTAAAAATATTCCAAAAAAGTTTTTGGAAAAGAGATCTAAAATATTATAACACATGTTTTTTATTTTATATGGCAAAACGGCCGCAATTCCATAAAAAGACCATACAATGAAAAAATAAAAAAAGAGTTGATTACTACCATATTTTTTGTAGATAATGTAATAATAAATTATAAATGGGATAAACCCCAAAAATACACCTAATAAGAGTGGTATAGCGTGTATTTCTCCCAAATACCCAAACAAAAGCATCACCCAATTAAGTAGCAAAACTGTAATAATTGTATAAAATTCATCATTGAATACTTGAAAAAAATCCAAATCTTTGTTGGTTTGAAAAAAGATCATGTAAAAAATTAAATTTATAAGCATTACTGGAGTTGTGATTGACCAATCTAAATAACGTTTAGGCGTGATGTTCGTTATGGTTTTGAAATTGTTTAACCAATAAAGGTAAAATGTTCCTTCTATTATTTGTACAATTACTTCTAAAACCATCATTTGTTTTAAAATTAAAAAACGAGAAGGCACTTTAATAAAGAGTGCTGTAAATTCAATGATACCCGTTATTATTTGCACAATAACAGATAAAAGCAATGATGAGTACACTGATACTTTCATATAAAATTAAAATATTATATTCGAACTAATTGCGCGTTGAATGTCAAAAAATATTTGGGGTTTCGCCCAAATTAAAATAATTAAAACTATTATGAATCCAAATTATTCAAAAGGATTGTCGGTTTTGGACAAAAAAAAACAATTACGTATGTTATCAAAATCAAGAAAAATGTACAAAAAGGATAAATATTATACACGCAAAGAACTTCCTTCTTATAAACATAAAACATCAAAACATATATTGAAAGCTCGTAAAATATATGGTACTAGTGTACTGGGCGAGGAATTGGCACAAAAAACTGGATGCAAATTATCAGCATTAAAAGAAATCGTTCGAAAGGGCGAAGGTGCGTATTATTCATCGGGTTCAAGGCCAAATCAAACCCCACAATCATGGGGGTTGGCGAGATTGGCAAGCGCAATAACTTCTGGAAATGCCGCAAAAGTTGATTTTAATATTATTGATAAAGGGTGTGATCATAAAAAGAAGGCATATATATTAGCTAAGAAACGTATATAGAAATACAATTTTGTCCCGATTGTATTTTTTCGCAATCTGTTATTTTCAAAAATTGTGACGGGGTCATACTCTCCAATAAATCAAACACAACCGTGATTGGCATGTAATCAACGATCATTGACACAATTTCTGAAGAAATCCCACTTATTGTGCGAGTCATTAAAGTAAGGTATTTTGTGTATTTTTCTTGCTGCACATTTGTCTGCTCCCTTGTTTGATGAAATTTTCTTACCACATTCATTCTCTCAATAATCATTGGATCGATCCAACGAGGAAGTTCCACATCTCCCATAATATATGGCAAATATTTCTCGTCGAAAAACAACTTTGACTTGCGATGCAAATGGATTGGTAATCGGATGTAAATGTCGGGTCTATCTTCCCAAAAGGAGAGAATTTGTTCTCGTACATTTTCCATATAATTTTCCATTTCATCAATTTCTGCAATAGTATTTGCGTTGTAAATATAGTTTATTCTGTTTTTGGCAAGCTGCAATTGCAAATGAGCAATTTTTTCGTAAAATCTTATCAATGATCTAGGCATGAATTCTTGCATTCTACTTAATGATTTTGTTACACTAAGATAAATATTTTTAATGGAAAGTAAAATCATTGATAATCCTTGTACATTTCCTTGAACCGCCTCAATGCTTGTTCGATGAAGCAGCGTTCGTAGATATCCCGCAATTTCATCTAGACTTTCTTCGGTAAACTCATCCAAAATGTGACGCGAGTACGGCAATTCGCGAAAGACCTGAATCGTTTTTTCCCCCTGAACTTCTTTTGCTATTAAAACAGTAACAACTCCAAACATTTTTTATCTTGATAATCATTTTAAAATTATCTCAATTTTTTATAAAGTTATTTAAAATGTTTACTTAAAATCGTTCACATTTTGGTTGATTCGATAAATTTACAAACATTTTTGCTCTTCTTGCAAAAATATTTGTGGCACCATATATTTACCAGGTATGAGTTCTGTGGATTCTTACTCATTAGATCTTCGCGGATTTTTGATATTTAATAGTATTATTTTATTCTCTTAAAGTAATGGAAGATATAATGGGTTATGAAAATTCTGGTTCTGAAAATTCTGGTTCTAAAGGTTCTAAAAATTCTGGTTCTGAAAAGTCTATAGGTCCACAAATAGGTCTACAAATTTCTAAAAAACGCCCATTAGAAGAAATGTCGGAAACGTTGAAAATAATGCAAGACGAAGAAGACGAAATCAAAGCCGATTCAGAAATGCTTATTAAAAAAAAAAGAAATATAAAAACAAAAAAAAAAAAGAAAGAACAAAAAAGAAAAAATAAAGAAAAAATTCTTAAAAATGTACCAAGCCAAATTGCCGAACATCTAATCCAGAAGAAATTACTTGAATCTGTAAATACTCTAAAAAGAAGCAGATCAATAAATAAAGCAAATAGTAAGTCTTTTAAAATGATCATTGATGATGGTATCACTGATGATGGTATCATTGATAATATTATTATTGATAATATTTCAATAGTAGTATTATGTCATGGAAACATAATAATAAAAGATTTTAACTGGTCAGTCGATCCAAAAAATGAGGCTGCAGTGATTTTACATCATATGGAGAATAAAAATGTCACGACTAGCGAAACAGTAGATGGTAATATACATTCAGTAACAGTCGAGCAACAAGATGAAGGAGATAATTTTAGTTATTGTTATGATTATCTTGATGTCCCAGATAATTTTTATTTTTCAAATCGAGGTTCATGTGCTGGTATTGTTACACAAAACTTTTTACATGACTATGGAGATTTCCAGAAATTTATTGGAAATACCCGTAGTAATTTAAAAAATGGATTACCCCCATATGGAAAGGACGATGCTGCGTTAGATAGAATGTTAAAAGCAAACACGACAACATTACAACGTAGATTAACAACAGATCCAGAAGCTATACCTGGTGTTCAATTCGAAGGAAACTCAAAATTAGAAATACTTACCAGTGAGCCAAGATGTTTAAGTGATGTAAATTTATCAATACACACAAGAGTAAAAATAAATAAAATATTAAATAAATCTTATCAAGTACAATTCGAAGATGTTGTCTTAAGGGATAATACTGTTTCCAGTCTTGATTGTAGTAAATTAATAATGATACTTTCCATACGCTCAGACGAAGATTCTCTACCACAAACATTAAAGTTTTCTTTACTTAATCCAGAAATAGGACCCCCGGGAAATAATTTAGATTTAACTTCATTGATGATGTTGTTTAGACACCGAAAAGGTGTATTAGATGCTTTGCAGGTTTTTTATGAGAATATCAGTACAGATTCTAATGGAAATATTAATACTACCACTAAACGTGTAGTCGAATTAATAAATGTTTTGATAAAAACAAATCCAAAGCCTGACATTCCCGTATTTTTTTATGATGGTTCGTGTAATACATTTAATTATGCTGGAATTCGTAATTCGGATAAATCTAAAAAATCTATAAAAATTATAAATGCAATTGATAGTCATTTTAGGGAAAAAGATATTTATTTTGGTGGATTTAAAAGGACCAAAAAGGGGACTAAAAAGGGGACTAAAAAAGGGACTAAAAAATGAAAAGAAAATAAATTAATATTTCTGTTAAAATGTTTAGTAACAAACATTTTTATCTTGATAATGATTTTAAAACTCAATTTTATAAAGTTATATTTTTAAATGTTTACTAAAAATACGTTTAATCCGTTACCCTCAAATTACACTGATATGTATTCAAAAGTTTTAAATGGTACAACACTAACCGCGAAATATCTATTATTCGTATAATAGATGATTTTTTACGAGCAAAAGACGTTGCGTTTGGTGGGAAAAAATTGAAAAGAATTTAACTTCTTAATAGTGTTAAAATGATTGAAGTCGTAGAAATAATCTCGTACGTTTTTGATGAAAAGTTTATTGTCGTGCAAAGAAAAGTCAAAAGCAATAAAAATGTTTGGATTCATGCAGATTGCGAGATACACAGCATTTTAAGAGTGCACATGATAGCAATGGATACAACCCCTTTTTCAGAACAAGTAAAAGTAAACTTTCCACAAGCGCGAATTGTCCTCGAACTCGTTTGTGAATACACGAGTCAAATTAGACCAACAATTCTTACAAAGATATATAAAAAAATTAATTATATGTTAATGCTTGAAAAAACGTGTCAAGAAAAGTTTGACAATACCTTTTTGAAAACTGCAAAAGAAAAATTAATATCATTTTATTTATCCCAACCATACAGAACACTCGAACTTTCAAGTACCCTTGCCAACGAAATTTTAACAGTAGAATCATGTCTATCTCCACCATTTATCCCATATATTATGGGAATTTTGAAACCACCAAAATGGATGGTCCCAAGAACAGTGCGAACATTAAATAGTGCGCGTAAAATTTACCAAACACGCGAATTTGTGAAAAAAGAAGAGATGATTTTGTTTCTTTTGTTACAAAAGACATTGGGGTTACCATCTGATGTTTTGAAAATGATTTCTACATATGCAGTAGATTTAAGTAAACTAACAATTGTATTATTTCCAATTGTTAGTGAAAAAATGTTACTTGATTCTGAAGTTTGCTGTATAAGTTCATTAGGACGTCAAACGATTATCACTGTTTAAGCGAGCAAATAATTTTCTGGTTTTAATGGCAATGGGTGAAGTGTCAACGGCACAAATTCATCCTCTGGAAAAATAGCATATCTTAGTACACAAGACGACTGGTTTGTTTCTTTTGCTCGGTCGTAAGCTTCATGAAAATCATAATATCGAAATATATTCCCTTTTCCATCCCCTTCATCTCGTTTTGACGATCCAAACAACGATTCGAATGTAATTTTCTTCGTATAAGAACCATCATATTGTATATTAGGAACAACAAATTCTGAAAAATAATCAAGATATTTTTTTACACACTTCACACTATCTTCTGAAAAAGGAATGTTGCACAAATTATTTGTATTTATTATTTCGTGTAATGTAGCAAACCACATTTCTGTTATACTTGTAACTATATATGAATTCATGTGATTCATACTTACTTCAAAAATCAAGAGAAGATCTTCTTCCTCTTCATTATAAAATTCATCAATGTATTTTATATCGACATTTAAATAAGAGGACAACTTTGTCTGCAAATATTCTTCACTTAATTGTACAACCGCCGCATCATATGGTATAGATTCATTCAAGTCTAACATTGGAAGTTCAAAGGTATCGCCGTGCGACATACATATTGTTACAAATGGTGTTTTTTGGCTGTTTACATTATACGCTAGCAACGTAATTTTTCTCATGCATTTAATCAAATGAGTTTTTTTAAGTTCTTTATGGAGATTATTTAAAACCGATTTTTTAATAAAATTTGTTTACTTATATTATGCCCCCCAAATCCAAAACCAAACTCAAAACCAAACCAGCGAAATCTCGACGTAACCCAAAACCATCCTTACCGCCTTCTCTTTCACGACAAGAAATAATGGCGTTCACAAGTGCCGCTCAGCAGAATCCACAAACTTCTACACGTTCTAGAATTGCAACAGGTTCTAGAATTGCAACTCTTTTTGAAAATTTCAATATAGGTAAAAGAAACAAACCTGGAAAATTTGATATAAGTACAATATTAGATAAGTTGGTTAGCAAAGAATATACTGCCAAAAAAGCATTAACGGATTTTTTAAATGAAGAATTGAATGTTGAACATGATACCCTTTTAGGAAAAGTTAATTTAATTGTTCAAATACCCCACAAGGGTTTAGATATGGCTGACTATACACATCTCACGCCACGTGATCTAGGTAATCTAGAATTATATGGATGTACCCCAGATTATGATGATGTCGACGGACAACTTTATAGTCTATACTGTTTTTTTGATTTTTCTAATGCTCAAATGGAATTTACTGTAGAGGGGGTATCACATAGAAATGTCTTAACTAAATTAGACAATGTATGTAAATTATTTAAAGACTTTACGGATTCGCAAAAAAATTGAAAAATGAAAAAAATTGAAATTTATTTTAAAAGAAATGATTTCTACAAAAGATGGATTTTACAGTGACAAACACATCAAGACAGTACGGCATGCGCGTGAGAGATTTGAAACTTCAACAGATTTATTCAGAAACCATCACCGGCGAAATGGTATTTGACAAGTCGCGACTTTTCCTTCGAAGTATACTTCCACAAGAAGGCACTACATTAATTTCGGTTCATTCTCTTCAAGATGTTACGGATATGGTGGATGTAATGGCATATCCTCGCAGCGACGATGATGAAGGAGCCGCTGAAGCGATTGCAAAATATCACGCAATTTATGGTCCTTACACTTGTGACAAATTTGAAGAAAAATTCAACAAACTCTTTACAGCACTCAAAGGTTGCCCGTCCAATTTGACTGGAAAGATGCGCAAATTGGATATTATACGAAGAATTTACAAAGCAGCATGTGAAAGCATCCGATTCATCAAGGAGTATTCGGAACAGTTGCTCCTTCTACTTTACGAAGACGCGTACGGATACTGTGATGAGTATCGCGACGATTACTCGAACGAGCGAGCAGACAGAAATAAAACAGAAGCATTGTATTACATTCACCAATATGTAGAAAAAGTAGAAGAGCTGGTAGAGATCTACCCACATTTGATTTATCGAGTAAAGCCCGCTTTACTCGATCAATTTTTGGATAGGAAGAGCTACAAGCATTTGCGCCACGGCCTAAACCAGTTTTGGATCGATCCAACCCGTGCTTCCATCGTAGCAAAGCATCATGATTTGTATTTTTCCGACATCTGGTTATCCTGGATGACTCGAAATTTCAAACTCCCAGAATGCATATGTTTACTCGTGATTGATTGGTTGCTCTTTGCCAAGAAAAATACATTCATGGGCGAAACAATACTAGGATTTTTGCAGAGAACACACGACCCGAGCATCAACTCAACAGATCCAACAACAAGCACAAAAATCAAGCGAATTTCACGCGATGTTACCATCGCCGGCGATTTCTTTCTGGATATCATTAATGTTGAAATTTATATTTAACTTTTCCAAAAGTATTTCAAAATATCGATTTTTGGACATTTTAAAATTGTCCAATTTTAAGAAATCCAAAATACTTTTGGAAAAACGCGAAAAAATAGTGTTTGTTATTGAAATGCTTATAAATTTTTAAAAATGTGAAAAAAATTGTTATTGTAAAAAACTTAAAAAAAACTTGCGAAATTTGTAAAATGTTGAAGGATGCTAATAAAAAGAACAAAAAAAGAACGTCTTTTTTTTGTGAAAAATGTGACTTTACAACATCACATAAACCGAACTATGAAAGACACCTCCTTACCATAAAACACTGTTCAGTCACAAAAAATGTTCCAATGCTAACAAAAAAGAACGAAAAAGAACCACATTCGTGTTCTTGTGGGAAAAAGTACAAACATTTGCCGAGCCTTTTGCGTCACCAAAAAGAATGCTCATTTAACAAATTAGATGAAATTATTAGACAGAACCAAGAATTCAAAGAATTATTAGTTGAACAGAATCGAGAGAATAAATTGCTACAAGAAAAAATTATTAACATGAAACCCGTTATTAATCAATTTAATTTAAATGTTTTTTTAAATGAAACATGCAAGGAGGCCATTTCTATGACAGAGTTTATAAATACGTTACCAATTGGCATTACAGATTTAGAGTATGTTGGAAAAAATGGGTTTGTCGAGGGCATTTCTCACATATTTCTAAAAGGATTGCGAAACTTGGATATCACAAAACGTCCGATTCATTGCTGTGATTTAAAACGCGACATTCTTTATATCAAGGACAAGACATGGGAAAGAGATATTGAACGAACCAAAATAACATTAGCAATTAAAAATATTGCTCAAAAGAACTTAAAGCAGATTACCAATTGGACACACAATAATCCAAGTTATGCTGATCCAAAAAGCATGAAAAACACTGATTACTTGAATATTGTCAAGGAATCAGTTGCAGAAATGGAAGAAAATAATCAAAAAATCATTAAAATAATATCAAAAGAAACCATTATTGAAAAATAATCTTATCGTAGTTGGAGAACCAGTCATTCCGTTTATTTTTCAAAATTATATTAATTCTTGACCTCAGCCTCCTTTATGTCTGGTTTTGCGCGCCTTGGGCATCTTGCGTCTGCGTGATTTTTTGGATCTATGTTTGCGAGTTTTGCCACCTGTTGTGGTGTTCATAGGTACAGGAATGTCATATTCTTTTAATTTATTTAAAAAATCTTCTATAGCAGTTTCTAAACCCTTGATGTCTTTCATATTTTTCAATCTCTCATTTTCAGCTTGAAGGTTTTTAATTTTTTCTGGTTCGGTTCTTACTTCTTCTTCCATCCTTTGAATCTCTGATTCGTTCGCCTGAATTCGATTTGTTTTTTCACTTAATTTCGTTGTAGCTTCAGTTGTAACCTTTGATAAAAACTCTTCAATCGACTGCTGAATTGGTTTTTCTCTTCTACCAAACAGACCCAGACCCCAACCCTTTTTTGGCTGCGAGTTCGAATAAGAAGTTTTAACACTTGGAGGTGGTGTAGTGACTGTATTGGTAATGTTTGAATCATCAAAAGGGGCTACTTCTTTTTTTAATTCTGGAGTTTGGCCAAATTCAACAAAAGGGGTATTTATGTTGGGGGAAGGATTTTCAGTATTTAGAAAATCTGGTTGAGAAGCTTGTTTTAAAATAGGGTTATTTACTTCACTCATACCTTCACTCATACATTAAAGAAATATTTTAAAAATTTCCTAAAACAATTTATACGAACGACTTTTTTGTTGTTTACTTAATCGCGCCCTTTTAGTTTTTCTTTTACCTCCTTCAGGTATTGGTGGCGGCAAATAATTTGGTGAACCTTCATTATATCTTGGTGGCGGATGTGGCGGCGAATTTGGAAAATTTGGTGAAGGTGCAATATTTCTTGGTGGTAAAGGTGGCGGCAAATTTGGAAAATTTGGTGAAGGTGCAATATATCTTGGTTTTGGAGGAATAAATAATGGCAAACTTTCTACCAAATTCAACTCATCTGAATACTGCGCATAGTGTTGATCAAAATATTCAAGCTGGGTCTTGAATTTATCTAAATAATTAAAAATTTTACCATTAGTCGGGTTGGTTTCAAGACACTTTTCATATAAGTCAACCATTACTTCTCCTATTCTTTTTCTTTCTTTTTTTATTATTTCTTGAAGTTTTACCTCTATTTGGATGATTTTATTTTTTTCTGTTTCATTCATTAAATTCCGAAAGATATGATTCTTAACATTTTGCAAATCTATTAATGCTTGTTTGTTTTTAATGATATTAGCAATAAGATCTTCAAGATAGGGTTTAAATCTTGATTCATTATCATTATCTTCACACGTAAAGCCATCTTGATGTTCAACAGGTTGTGAAACTTTAATTGCATCATAAAGCTGATGCATTAAGTTGAAGACTGTATTATGTTGCAATTCATCGAAACCTGAAATATTTGATTTAGTTAACGGTTGGGTTTTTCCAAAGTAACTATTATACAACATTTTAATATAATCGATAATTGTTTGCCTCCTCGACTTTTTAATTTTCGAGTTCCGCGTTTTTTTCATATAATACCCAAAGAAAATTATACTTTTTCCATATTCAAAAACCTAACAATAAGTTTACAACCACAACAGTTGTCGTTGTAAATCAAAACATTAATTAAAATTTCGTCCTTCTGATTTTCCAAAATTATTCCAATGAGTAATTGCATCCTTTTGTGTTAATATACCATTCTCTCGTAAATCTGGATAATTATCTAAATAATAGTTCCAATCAAACTCATATCCTTCATATAGATGTAAATAATATTTCCATACATCTTTATTTACCATATCATATAAATGTTTATATCCGGGGTTTGTTATTTTATCATTTAAATGCCATGTGTAAAAAGTATAAAAATATTGTTATTAAAATATTCTAGTTATACAATGATAAAACCTGATTTACCTATTGCAAGTGAAATAGAAGAATCCCTAATAGTTATATCAGAACCTGTGAGAAGTGAAATTCTTGACACATACAACACAAACTCAAGAGAATTATATATTATGATAACGGTTGCAAGTAGTATTGCACTCTTTTACATTTTATATAATATTTGCACCTAATATGTTTTAATTAAAACTTTAACCATTGTTTAATTGCTTTATAGAGATTTTCTAATAATATTAAAAAAAAAATGATATAACCATGAAATGGAACTAAGCTTCCTACTATACACGATAAATTTTTTTGTTTCATTGACTACAACAAATCAATTGTGGAAACTATTAAATTTTCTTTTGATAATAACGAGTTGTTTATGCAACAAAGGAGAATTGTTTCTATATCTTGACTATTTTTGTATATTTTTCATTTCGTTGTGTTTTCTCAATCATTTTACAATAAATATGTTTTTTGTTTCTGCGATGATTTGCGAATATTACGCACTTAGAACAATAACTATAATCAAAAACATGACTTTTGTTACTGCTGCAGTAATACATGTGATGACAATAAATTTCTTGCAAACATGGATAGGACTTGTAACATTGACGGCTCTCATTGTTTACACAATTCGTTATTATTATCCAAACAATTATTTGACCCTTTTATGGAGATTTTGTACCATGGTTATCATGGTGACCGCCAGCTACAATATTCAATCGCTTACTTTTTAGCCTTTCTTTGTTTTTTTGATAATAATTCTTGTTGTAGTTTTGTAGTTCTTCTTGCTTGCCATTTTGGTAACGAATCTGATATTCTGTACGCTTTTCCTTGTTGTTTTCGTAGTACTCTTTTTGACGAACAATAATTGTTTCTTTGTTTTTTTGATAATATAATCTTCGTTTCTCTTTTCTTTCTACTTTTACAATAATTTCGTTTAGACAAACCACAACAGCGTTCATTTTTTTATAAACAAACTATCATTATACAAATCAATTTTTTAGTAAGTTTAGGATAATTAATCTATTATATCAAGTTATGGTCCCTTCTATTATTTTTTTAGTTCCATATCGAAATAGAGCAGAACAAAAGTTTTTTTTTAGTAATTACATGACCCAGTTAATGGGTGAAAGAAATTACGAAATTTATTTCGTTCATCAAGACGATTCTCGAAGTTTTAATCGTGGTGCAATGAAAAACATTGGATTTCTTGCCATAAAAGCAAAGTATCCAGATGATTATCAAGATATCAATCTTGTCTTTAACGATGTAGATACATTACCATTTAATTCTATTTTTGACTATCAGACAACAGACGGAGTTGTAAAACATTATTATGGGTTTACTCATGCTTTAGGAGGAATTGTTGTTTTTAAAGGAAAAGATTTTGAAAAAATTAACGGCTATCCTAATTGCTGGGGATGGGGTGGCGAAGACAGTGGCTTGCAAAAAAGATGTTTGCAACATAATTTGACTATAGACAGAACAGAATTTAAAGCTATTGGGAATCCACAAATATTACAACTCTTTGATGGTGTTGAAAGAATTATTAATAGAAATGATTACACAGCCATAAAATATGACGTTTCTGGAAGAGAAGGATTAATGACCATTTTTAATCCAATATTCACTATTGATCAAGAATCAAAAAACGAAAGAGATAATATTCATTTAGTGAACAATGAAAAAATATTTGTTATTAATGTTTCGCATTTTATGTGCGGTATTAATTATAATCCAGCACAATTAACAAGATATGACATACGTGATCCTAAATATAAAATGATGAATCCCAAAAAACACGTTCGGGAAATTGTTTCAACAACAAATGATTGGAAAAATATAAAATATAAAACCATTAGAAAATAATCTATGTTTATATTATGAGAAAAACAAGAAGTAAACGAAGTGTAAAAAAAACAAGAAGCAAACGAACGAAACGCAAGACGAGGTTACACGGATTTTTGTTTTAAACCTTTGTATTTTCCTTTGTATTTTCCTTTGTATTTTCGGCAATTTCTAAAGGAGCGGAAGGTTCAATCACATTAATATTGGAAGGTTCAATCACATTAATATTGGAAGGTTCAATCACATTAATATTGGAAGGTTCAATCACATTAATATTGGAAGGTTCAATCACATCAAGATTGGTTTGATCAGGAGTATAAAATAACCATGCACAAAATGCCATAAATGTATAAAATGAAAAATAAATCCCTACAGATGGCATTGATTTCATTCTAAAATTCATAACAGCTTTAGCTATAAAATAAGTAAGGGTTATAACACTCAATACAGCAAATATTATTGTGTACATTACCATATATTTGAAAGACATTATTTTGTATTAGTTTAACTTTAAAATAAATTAAATAAAATATATTATTATTTTAATGAATTATAATTTTGCTGTTAACAAAAATGTAAATTCAAAGGAAGCCATTATAAGGAAAATGAAAAATGTTAAAAGGAATTTTTTAAATATAAAAAATAATGAAAATAAAGAAAACAAGAAAATTTTTGAAAGTAAACCTAATTTAAATCCAGTCCCAGCTTCATTGAGTACCATAGACGAGATAGAAAATTTAAATAGTTCAGACGATAGTTTAGACGATAGTTTAGACGATAGTTTAGACGATATTTTACACTATAGTCTACACGATAGTTTGAACGATAGTTTACACGACAGTTTAGACGAAACAAACGTAACAATTATAATACATTTGTTTTATATAAACTTATTCGCAGAATTTTTAAAATATATACAAAATGTAAAAACCATATTTAAAAATGTAACTGTATTATTTACAATAAATATGGAGAGTAACTTTGAAACAATAATTAAAAAAATCGATCCAAGATTTATTGTATTAAAAGTAGAAAATAAGGGTGTAGATGTACACGCATTTTTAGAATCTGTAAAATTTATAAGAAGACAAAATATACCAACAGATTTTATATTAAAAATACATACAAAGATATCAAACAATATTGGTGAAGATTTGTTAGAATGGCGGAAAGAATTAATTAAACCTATTACAGATTTGAATAATTTAATAGTAATTCGAAATTATTTTAAAAAAATGAATAATATTGGATATATTGGTTCGCAAAAATGTTGTTTTCCAAAAAATTTTGATATGGATTTTCCACAAAATATTATTGGATTGAATATTTTGATTGAAAAGTTTCCACATCTTGAAAAAGATTGGAGTGATTTTAATGCTGGGAATATGTTTTGGATAAATAATGAGGTTCTAACGAAATATTTAACCGACGAACTAATGATTTATCTTGATGATAAATTTTGCAAAAAAAAACCACCAGATAATTTGACAGATAGAGGGATATTTGTTGAATATTTATGCGAAAGACTTTTTACTGGAGTTTTTTGTTATAATTCTACAAATATATTGGTAAATAATTATCAAGGAAACCATCAAGGATATCATCGCCCACAAATATTTAGTTTACATACACCTAAATTATAAATAATTTATACAATTTGAAAATATTTTCATGTGTTTTGCTCCATTGACTCTTAAATCGCAATCTATAGCTAAAAATTTCAGTAAAAACGTTTACGATTGAACGTAATAAAGTCGAATAGTTTCCGTAATATGAACCAGACAACCCTATAAAATAATAGTTTTGGGTGAAATTTGAGTGTTCTCCACCTTCGTAAGTAATGAATAAATTAATAATATGTTGAAGTCTTTCTATAAATTTTAATTTAGAATTACATTCAATCCATAATTTATTACGCAATACCCAATTCTTTTCTGAAATAATCAACTGCAATGTTTCATGTGCAATACAAAGATATTCATGAATCTTCGTCATGTAACTTGTTGTTTTGGGAAGTTTCGAAAACTTGTTTAACAATGAGGTTTTTAAATTATCTGTTCTAAAATATTTAATCTGGTACACATTGAATCGTACTTCATACTGAACAAATTCCATAATTTTATTAATAATATCGTCTGGTAAATGGGAGAAAAAGTGCCCCTTCTTTTCGCGAACCTTGTGCGGACTAACTTTAAAAGTATCATTACAATCTTGCAAATGTTTAAATGAATTTTCATTTAAACATTTTTTCTTTTCGTTTGCATGCAATCCGTTCCCTTTTCGCAAAATTCTCACAGTTTTTTTGTAACCCTTGCTCGTCATTTTTAATTTACAATAAACATTTTTAAATTTCAATTTTTGTAATTATTTGAAGTTCTTGTGTGATTTCTTGCGCGACCTTCTTTTCATAAATCTTTGTGTGAGATATAAATCGGGTTTCTCTTCCAGCTGACGAAACTCACTAAAATATCCAGGAAGAGCTTTAAAAACACTTGGGTTTTCTTTTATAACCCTTGCAGCAAGTTGTTTTAACTATGGTGGATTATATTCAGCACGATTTTGTAATTTTCAAATAAAAAAAAACTCGCAACGCGCAAGTTTCAAATATTTATTACAAAATCAAATACAAAATCAAATACAAAATCAAATACAAAATACAAATACAAAATACAAATACAAAATACAAATACAAAATACAAATACAAAATACAAATTTATTCCTCGTCGTCGCTGTCAGCCCAGCCAGTCTTCTTTGCTTCGACAACAAGAATGACCGTTTCTCTGTTAAGCGTCATAACACGCTTTTCCACAATTTTATATTTTCTCGAGCAAAACAGCTTGAATTTTGAATCCCAGAAGAAGTTTTGGGAATCGCGCTCGCCTTCCGGGTTGTTTAGAAGATGATTGTTTTCAATTTGCCAGCATTCCAGAGTGAATCTTTTCAAGTAATCCTTCTCGCTTTGTTTCGGCAAAGGCTCAGGCTCAGGCTCATCTTCTGATTCCGACCCAAAATCATAGGTATTTTTTGTGCTTATTTTTGGCTTTTCAACCTTTACAACATCTGGTTTCTTGTGAATGACTACTTTGCAGCTAGATGCAAAGTGACCTTTTAATTGGCATTTGCTGCAAATATTGTTTTTCAGCAAAGGACAGGTGACTCTGCTAGATTTATCTCGCGACTCTCGAATAAAATGTGTGGAATAAACTTCTTTGGGCAATCCGGCGTTGGCGCAAATGGTGCAGTGCTTTGTTTGTGCGTTCTTTGACATTCCTTTTTCTTTGTGATTGTACAAAGATTTAAAATGCATTTCAATTTTTTTGAAAAATTTTATTTTTTGTTTTTTTTACATCTTTATCATTCCAATCATTTCACAAATGAAAAAAATTGAAATTTTTTTTTAGATGGAATGAAGTACAAAAGAAAAACAATGGCATCAAGCACAAATTCAAGCGAAAAAATGTTTTCAGGGAACTGCTTTAGGTCTATCGATTTTGACTTTTCAAGTCATCCGCGCTTCATCGAGCAAGAAGAAATAGAGATGGCCGAACAAGAACTTGAAGGACCACCAGCTCTAACAAGACAAACGAACGAATGGATTTTATTTTGCGGAAGATATCCATTGTTTTGTGGATTTCTTTCTCTCGAAGAACATATCCCAATGAGAATAGAGGAAGGCAATCGACACGTTGTTGGTGTCAAAATACAAAAGAGAAGCTCTCGCGATGTTGTCCGAAAAATAGGAGAATTTACTGCACAATTAAGCATGTTTAATTTACAATGGAGAAAAACACCCGGAGTTTTTACAGTCGAGTTTAACGTGGACGTCATCTTCCGAATATACGTCTGCGACGATTCCGGAATGTTTCACATTCTTGCTGACATCACTGGCGAACTGACACCAGAAAACAAGGAAAAATTAAACAAATTAATATACTGCGTAAGAGTAGTTTTTCAAGATAATGATCCGTTACCAGAATCGACCATCCTTACGCCAGAAAAATGGGCGGCAACGTACGATGTTACCCAAGAAAGACCCTAATTTCATTTGATTACGAAGTTATGTTTAGTTTTGAAAAAATCCTGTTTAAAAGAAAATTTGTCACAAAAATGTTGTCACCGTTGTTTTAAAAAAGTATTGGGGTATTTTATAATTATTTGATTATCATTTTATTTGATTATCATTTTCGAGCAAAAAATATCGATGACAAAATAGAAATTATTACCAATGTTAATTCACAAAATATTCGATTATTGTTTGTGAACAAAAATATGTTTTTTAATAAAATGTTAATCTATAATGCCTCTTATTTTAGGTGATCATGTGATAAATTATATTAATGGACCTAATTCGATGACAATATTGAAACCAAAGCGTGTAGAGGACAATGCATTTATACTTTTTGGAGAAAGACATGTATTGGATTATTATACTGAATGCAAATATGAAAATTGCATGGAATTACAAACAACGTTTATAGAAAAATTAAACGATTATGCAAACCAACATCCAACAGATTTTTTTCTTGAAGCCTTTTTTGACTACGGTGATAACAGTGTTATGGATTTAGAAAGCATTACATCTGAAACTGAACCGAAAAAAATAAAACAGATAAAATGGTTGTTAACGCAGTCATTGCGTAGTTACAAAGCTAATCCAACTCAAGAGAATAAAACCAAATATTACAAGGTAAAAAAAAAACTTGAATCAACGGTTGAAAGTAACATGACTCAACTAAACATTTTATATAGGCCTTGTTTTTTTCAAAAAATTACATCTCTTGAAAATTGTCCATACAAAAATATAAGATGGCAGTATGCCGATATTAGAGATGCATGTAATTATCAAATAACTTGTGGTATAATAGAAAATAATTTTGTATCAATTGCCCATTATGGCAATGAGTCATTACGAGATATAATAGGATATTTTTTAATAAAAGAAACAAATCCAGAAGATGCAAATCTCGATGCGGTTAATCTTTCGTTTGATAGTTTCGATAAAGTTATGTTTAGTTTTGAAAAAATCCTATTATTGTTAAATAATAAAAGAGAATTTGTCACAGAAATGTTATCGTCACGGTTGTTTAAAAAACAGTATGACAAGGTAAATAAGGGTATTTTTACAATTGATTCGTTTGTTCAATTATTTGATTATCATTTTCGAGAAAAAAATATTGATGACAAAATAGAAATTATTACTATTTTAATTCAAAAAATACTCGAATATGGTTTAATTATAGGTGAACAAAAAAAATATAATTATAAATCAGAAGAATATCGAGCAGCGAACGTTGAATTAAAAAAAAAGGAAGAAGAAATTGGGGAAATTATTTCAGAAAACAAACACACAATTCCGTTTGAGATTTTACATCATGTATTATTTGCATCTTTTTTTGATATATATTTCATATTAAGATCATATGATACTAACTTCAAGTTAGTAGTAGGTTATTTTGGAGATAGACACTTGTTAGCAATAAAAGAATATTTTGTAAATATTGTAAAAACTCACACACCCGTTTTTTTTTTGCTACAAGAAACAATAAAGGGGCAAGTAAACACTCCTATTTACATAGAAAACGTAATAGATATGAATCAAAGTGAAACAAAAAGTAAAACAAAAAGTAAAACAAAAAGTAAAACAAAAAGTAAAACAAAAAGTAAAACAAAAAGTAAAACAAAAAGTAAAACAAAAAGTAAAACGCGACCAAGGAGTAATCCGGAATATATCAGAAGAGAATCACAACGAAAAATAAAAAGTATATAATTTTAATAAAATGATAACAATGCCTCTTAGATCATGCAAAGTTAAAGTTGGTACAGACGCTTTTATAATTGAAGTTTTGCTTTGTTTCTTAGTTGAGTTTTCAACCTTTTTTAAAGTTTTCATTAAATACTGTTCCTTAACAAATCGTTTATGAAAAACCTCCATGTTCTTTACCAATCGCATCTATTTGTGTTATATGTAAAGTTGGAAGTGCGCTTGAACCACCACATCTAAATAAGTTATTTGATTACGAAGTTATGTTTAGTT
>Ga0214919_10000863_pt1 | contig 51350 bp, 52 predicted proteins | sample LL1503_MetaG_FD_177994 | JGI IMG/M metagenome (GOLD analysis project Ga0214919, IMG submission 177994) | Freshwater microbial communities from Lake Lanier, Atlanta, Georgia, United States - LL-1503 | ecosystem: Environmental > Aquatic > Freshwater > Lake | place: USA: Georgia | collected...
GCTAAAGCACCGTGTCGCTCAAGCTCGTCGAGGTGCTGGTACTGGTATGCGCAGGGGCCTTGTTCGTGTGGTGGCAAATGCGTGATCTGCGCATCGCCCGCGAGCAAACGCGCCAACAAAGGTTAGCCAATGAGGCCGCGCAAGCCACAGAGGTAGCGCAAGGCGCGTCTAATGCTTCAGTAAGCAAACAAAGCGCAAGTGCACCCGATAGGCAGCCGCATGCACCCTGAGCTAAAAGTCATCCACCTAGTCTGCGCTGCATTGTTTTTAGGCAATGTCATCGTCAGCGGCGTGTGGGCGCTATTGGCCGAGCGCACGCGCAACCACGCCATCATCCAGTTCAGCAACACCATGGTGCTGATTACCGATGCACTGTTCACTTTGACCGGCGCTGTCGGCGTGGTCTGGACCGGGCACGGTATGGCGCTGCATTTTGATGGCGGCGCGGGCCACCCCTGGATACAGTGGTCGTATGCGCTGCTGAGTTTTTCTGGGCTGATATGGCTGCTGGTGCTGGTGCCTATCCAGTTCAAACAACGCGCCTTGCTGCGCGCCAGCGACACCGTGGGCGAAGACTATTGGCGCCTCTCGCGCATCTGGCAAATCTCCGGCGCGATAGCCACGGTGCTACCCCTGCCGATTGTGTATTTCATGGTGAATAAATCGATTTGAGCATGGCAAGGACTGCATCATCGCAAGCCCGTCATTGCGAGCGCAGCGAAGCAATCCAGCCTTACTTGTGAATCAAGTCAATATGGATCGCCGCGTCGCTACGCTCCTCGCGCTGACGATGCTGTGTCGCGAATTTGCCATGTACCGCAGCCTTTCTTGTATGCACTGACACTGGCCTTTTGTCCCTTCCACATTGATCGCTATGCCATCTGCCACTTCAACATTCAAAGGCCAGGTCGTCCTCATCACCGGCGCGGCCTCGGGCATAGGCGCGGCCACGGCCTTAGAAGTGTTGGCCCAAGGCGGCGTGCCGGTGCTGGTGGACTGCGATGCCGAGCCGCTAACTGCCATGGCGGCGCGCTGCGGCGGCGACGTCTTGCAACTGGTGGCGGATGTAACCGACTTGCCCGCCATGGAGCACGTGGCCGCGCAAACCCTGGCGCGCCATGGGCGCATCGATGTGGTGTTTGCCAATGCCGGTGTAGCCGCCTTCGGGCCGCTAGCGCTGGTCGACCCGCAAGCCTGGAAGCGCTGTGTGGAAGTCAATGTGTTTGGCGTGTTCAACACCGTGCGCGCAGCGCTGCCTGCGGTGATGCAAGCGCGTGGCTATGTGTTGATTAATGCCTCGGTGTCCTCGTTTGCGCATCCACCGGTGATGTCAGCCTATGCCGCCAGCAAATCAGCGGTGGAGGCCATGGGCAATTCCTGGCGCATCGAGCTGGCTTCGCATGGGGTGGACGTGGGCGTGGTGCATGCCGGTTGGGTCAGCACGCCCTTGGTCACCGAAGGCGCGCTGCACCCCGGCTTTGTGCGCCTGCGCGCCACCATGCCCGGCCCGCTCAATAGCGAAACATCCCCGCAAGACGCCGCCCGCGCCATCGTGCGCGGCATGCAAGCGCGCAAAGGCCGCATCTGGATACCAGGCTGGTTGCGCATCCTCTACGCGCTGCGCGCACTGCTGCACCTGCCCTTCGCCGAACGCGAACTACGCCGCGCCGCGCCGGAGATTGAAGCCATTTATATCGAAGGTTTGGAAGCAGAAGGCGCGCTGGCTTCTTCGTTTGGGCCCAGGGAGAGGGAGAGGACGCTGGCGCGGGGGCGGGGGGATTGATTTCAGGGGCCGTTTACGACCCATTACAGTCCCTGAGCTCATCAGAGCAAATGACTGCTATGCCGCGATTGCTGACATCTGATTTGCCCCCGTTTGCTACCATTTCCCTGAAATCGCCAAATTCACTTCTTTTGGACCTCATGGCAATCAATTCCCTACTAGGCACGGAACTACCAATTATTCAGGCTCCAATGGCCGGTGTGCAGGGTAGCGCTCTCGCAATTGCTGTCTCTAATGCAGGCGGACTCGGCTCGTTGCCGTGTGCAATGCTTGGAATTGATGCCATCAGAAGGGATTTCGAGAGCATTCTTAGTCGAACCTCAAAACCATTCAACGTCAACTTCTTTTGCCACAATCCACCCGCGCCCAATTTGGAAAAGGAAAGAGCTTGGCAGGCACTTTTTTCTTCTTACTACACGGAATTTGAAATCGATGTGGAGACCATTCCCACTGGAGTGGCGCGTTTGCCTTTCAATCGAGAAATGGCGGCGTTGGTTTGCGAATTTAGACCCAAGGTAGTTAGTTTTCACTTTGGCTTACCGTCACCCGAACTTTTGGCAATGGTCAAAGATTGTGGGGCAAAAGTAGTGTCCTCCGCGACTACTGTCGAGGAAGCCATCTGGCTCGAAGACCACGGTGTGGACGCTGTCATCGCACAAGGACTCGAAGCCGGCGGTCATCGGGGCATGTTTTTGACCGCTGATATCAATTCACAGTTAGGTACGTTCGCGCTACTTCCACAAGTCGTTGCAGCAGTAAGGGTGCCCGTCATTGCTGCGGGCGGCATTGCCACTGCTCGCGGTGTCAAGGCGGCATTGGACCTTGGAGCATCGGCCGTACAAATCGGTACCGCTTTCATGCTCTGCCCCGAGGCGACGACGAGCACGGTACATCGTACTGCCCTGAAATCCGATGATGCGCGGCTCACCGCGCTGACAAATGTTTTTACCGGGCGACCTGCCCGTGGAATTGTCAATCGTATGGTGCGCGAGTTAGGCCCCATGTGTTCTATGGCTCCAGAGTTTCCAAAGGCAACTGCTGCATCGTTTCAGTTACGACAAAAATCGGAAGGGTTGGGTAAGGGAGATTTTTCACCCCTATGGGCCGGTCAGAATACATCCGGGTGCAAGGAAGTTTCTGCGGCGCAGTTGACACAAGAGTTGGCGAGTTTGATTTAAGGGGAAGCGACAGAATTACTCTGGTCCCCACTCGCCTCTGTAGCCTGATTACCGCGCCAGCTGTTGCTTGTTACTAAATTAGGAAATATCGGCTTCTTTGTGCTGTAACCGCTGCCGCGATGAAGTCAGCTTTGGAGCGCTGCAATTGTCAACTTTCAGTCCATCGCAGTCCTGCGGCAAGGTTCGGCCTGTGACCGCTCCTAGCCCGAGGCGGTAAACCGGTCACCGAAATACTCCCTACACTGCCGACAGGCCGGCGACTGATGCCAAGACCGGCACCTATTGCAACGCACTGCGCAGTCCGTCAAGCATCCCAGGGGAGCAGCCATGATAATATATGTCATGGCTGATCGAAAAATTGTCGACGATACGCACCACATCACAAAAAAGCGTGGGAATGGTCAGCTTCGACGTGAAATTTGGGTTGATACGCAAGGTCACGTGACTCGTTACAACCTTGCCTACATCAACCATGAACTGCATGCTGGCGATAACGGGCGCGTGGTGGGTTATGACAATCAACATGGGCATCACCACCGCCACTATTTTGGTGTTGTGGCTGCAATCGAATTCACAAGTTTTGATGATGTAGAAGATCAGTTCCAGACGGATTGGGCTGCACTCAGGAGAACCGTATGAAAAATGTCACTCTTAAAGCAGGTAACGAGCAAGATTTTTTTCGCAGAGGAAAGGCTTTGGCACGATTGGCTGATGCTGGCCAACCGATTCCAGAGGAACGCACTGTCAGCTTCGAAGATCCTGCCGATCTTTTGCGCCTGCTGACTGCCCGTCGACTCGACGTGTTCCGCAGTGTCAAGGGGGAACCGGGGTCGATCACCGTCATCGCTGGGCGACTGCATCGCGATCGCAGCGCTGTAAAACGTGATGTAGACCAATTAGCACAAGTCGGTCTAGTAACGATTGAGACCAAGACGCTTCCAGGTCATGGTCAGATGAAAGAGATTAGAGCGGCTGCGGGCGTTTTCCGCCTCGAAGCGATGGTCATGTGAACCAGTTGGACGCCCCTAAAGCAGCTGTTCGTGAATGACCGCTCCTGGGCCGAAGCCGAGGTTCCAACAAAAACCGCTGGTTTCGATCATGGAGGCCAAAAACCATTCATAGTCCTAGCTCGGAATGCGAACCCAAGCGCACGAGTCGCAGTACGTCGGCATCGGGCTTTTGATAGATCAGAACTAGGTCAGGCTTCACATGGCAGTCACGCTAATCTTTCCAGTCGCCAGTCAGGGCGTGGTCGCGGTGACGTAGCTCCAAGGGTTTATCAGCCAGCAAGCCAGACAACACTGCGTAAAGGTCGGCCTCGAGTGTGCCCCGGCGCTGGCCTTTGGTTTCACGCTTGAAATCCCTTTTGAACTGACCGGTGTAGTCAGTCGTCCGCATTGAGATCGGCAAACAGCGCTGTCAGATTGGCGGCCTTGGTCACTTTGCCAGCGCGGGCATCCCTCATGGCTTCGATCGTCTTAGCATTGGGAATCAGCAGCTCGAACGGCAAGGCCTTGTCATGGGCCACTTTGGTCAGCATCAGACGCGCGGCATCCGACACGGTCAACCCCATGGCAGCCAGGACTGCTGCCGCTTCCTCTTTGATCACTCCGTCGATGCGCACTTGCACGCAAATCCCGCTAGCAAGTCCAGTATTTAAAAGTCCGCTGAGCATTCCCATCGCATGGGCGTGCCGGTGTGCGGATGTACCAGCGATAGCGCGCAGGCGTGCAAAAGTAAGCGCGGGGCCATGGTCTGTATATGGGCTGGGGCGTACAAAGCATCGCCCAAAATAGGGTGGCCGATGGCTTGCATGTGCAGACGCAACTGGTGGCTGCGTCCGGTCAGGGGTTCGAGCTCGACTCGGCTGCTTTGGCGCTGCAGATCGTGCGCGATGCAGCGCCAGCGGGTTTGGCTGGCTTTGCCATCGACCTGAATGATGCGTAACGGGCGGCGGGGCCAATCGACCGCTATCGGCAAGTCGATGGTTCGCCAAATTCCATCTGCTTCCAAAAGGCCGGCCACTATCGCCACATAGCGTTTTTCAACCAGGCCTTGAGAAAAAGCGTGGTTGATGGCGCGCTGGGTATCTGCGCCGCGGGCCATAAGCAAGAGGCCCGATGTAGCCATGTCCAAACGGTGTACCACCAGAGCGTCCGCAAACTGCGCTTGCACGCGAGCGCTTAAACAGTCCTGCTTGTCCGCGCCGCGCCCCGGCACCGACAAAAGTCCTGAAGGCTTATTCAGTACGAGGAGCGTATCGTCTTGGTAAAGGAGTGTGATGTCCGCAAGTCCTGGGCTGCCCGGTGCGTTCATGGGCGATGCTGCGGGTCGCGCACGGTTTGCACTTGCAATTCGCTGATGGGCGCAGCCTGGTTCCCCCAGGCGCTACGCGTGTAGCTCAGCACTTGGGCGATCTGTGCATTGCTCAGTTCCAGCATAAAAGGCGGCATGCCAAAAGGCCGGGCATTACCTTGCGTGGAAGGCGCGAAGCCGCCGTAAAGCACGCTGAGCACCGCATTGTTGGGTTTATCCATCAGCAGCGCGCGGTTACCTGACAACGCCGGATAGACGCCTGCGCGGCCCTGGCCGTTTTCGCCATGGCAGTCGGCGCAATTATTTTTATAAATGTCTGCGCCTTGCGCATCGGCCAAAGTTTCTTTGCGGGGTTTGGCGCATTCCGCGTTCTCGCAATTAATCGGAGATTGTGATCCAGATGCAACTAATTGCAAGGGCATATTCGATTGCTTCGCTTCATTTGCACTCACGGGATCAGATTTTTGCGTAGTGCCTAGGCCTTGTGATTGGCTGGTCGCATTTGCGGAAGCTATGGGGTGCACCTGCGACTGCAAATACACCGCCATCGCCTGTGCATCCCGGTCGCTCAGGTGTTGCGTGCCGTGCAAGACCACTTCGGCCATCGGTCCTGCGGCAAAGCGGCCACCACCGACACCGGTTTGTAAAAAGCTTTGCAGTGCCTGCGCATCGGTCGTTCCGGCTTGCGCTGCATCACGTAAAGAGGGAGCATACCAAGGCAGGCCGGGCAAGATGCCGCCGGTGCCGCGAGACGCATTGCGCAAGCCGCCAAGCGCGTCGCGCGGGCTGTGGCATTCCTGGCAATGGCCCAGGCCTTCGACGAGGTAGCGTCCGCGCGTCCAAGCCACCGTGTCCACCCCGTCTGGTGCTGCATCCTCGTTCGGGTTTTGGAAGGGCCGAAAGTACATCGCGCGCCACAAGCCCAGCGCGGTCTGTGTACCAAAGGGCCACACCATATTCGAATCGGCTTTGGGTAGGGGCACGGCGGGCACCGATTGCAGGTAGGCCCACAGCGCATCGGCGTCGGCGCGCGTCAAGCGGCTGTAGCTGGTGTAGGGAAAGGCGGGTGATAGGCGTTGCCCCTGCGGCCCCAAGCCTAGGTGTAGGGCCTGCCAGAAATCGTCTTGCGTCCAGCGTCCCAATCCATACGCAGGGTCGGGGGTTAGGTTGCTGGTGTGCACCGTGCCAAATGGCGTTTGTATCGGGCGTCCACCGGCCAGCATCGCGCCGGCGGGCGCAGTATGGCAAAACACGCAATTACCCGCGCGAGCCAGATACTGCCCGCGTGCCACCTGAGCGCTGGAGGGGGCTGTGGTTTGTGCAAAAGTACTTGGGCTAGTCTGCCGGTAATAGACATCAAAGCCCCACAGCGCCCACAGCAGGGCGCACGCCAGCGCCACAAGTAGAACCAATACCGTAGCGCGCACTGTGCTGCGCTTCACCACGGTGCGCTCCCGCACCGTACCTCTTTGGCGCCGGGGGCCAGGGGCGGTTTTTGCGCGGCTGCGCGTGATACCTGCGGCACGTTTTGGCTGGACAGCCAGCTGCTCAGGGCATGCACATCGGCGTCGCTCAGGCGTTTGGCAATGTCAGCCATGCAGTCGGGTGCCTGCGCTTGGCGTTGGCCGTTTTTCCAGCCGCCTAATTGCGCGTTGAGGTAGTCGCGTGGTAGGCCCAACAAGCCAGGCACCGAAGGCTGTGTGCCAGTCAGCGCGCTGCCATGGCATTGCATGCAAGCCGGTATCTGCAATGCCGGGTCGCCTTGACGCACCAGTTGCAATCCACGCGCCAACAAGGCCTTGTCGGTGGGCTGCGGCGCGGGCGGTGGGTAGGGGATTTCAAGCCCCGCAAAATATTCGGCCAGCGTGCGCAGATAAGCATCGTCCAAAGGCGCGAGCAGGCTTTGCATGAGCGGGTAGTTGCGCTGCCCTTGTTGCAGGTTGACCAACTGGTTGTACAAATAGCCTGCGGGCTTTCCTGCCAGACGTGGGTAGTAGCCGTCAGGCCCTGAGCGACCCTGCGGGCCATGGCAGCTGGAGCATGCCAGGGTACGCTGGGCCATGGTGTCTTCAAAGGGTGCGGCTTGTGAGCCCAGGCATGCGCCTAGAAGCCAGCAGCGCAGCGCCAAGCGCCAGAGTTTGTAGGGGGGTGTCTTTGATACATCTAAGCGCATGGGGCAAAGCTTAACGCTAAGCGCAGTGCGGGCGCGCAAAGGCCCGCGCAATCCTGCGACAATTGGCTCCGCCTTTTGTTTCGTTCTTTTGTGATTGCAGTTTCCATGTCCAGCACCTCTGTTTTTCCGGTACGCGCCACTGTGGTGCGCGATGCCAAAGCGATTAGTGATTTGTTTGCGCTGGTAGCGCTTGAGATGTACCAGTCCTTGTTGGGCACCGACCAACTTCCGCCTTTGGGCCAAGACAAGCGCCAGCCTTATTGGCGCGATGCGATTGAGTTTGCCGAGCCCCAGGTGATGGCCGCTTTGCATGGCGACCGAATTGTCGGTTTTGTCGGTTTTGACCGCAGCCGCGACGAAGGCAGCCGCCAGACCACTGGCGAGATCACCGACATCTATGTGCACCCGGATTTTCAAGGCCTGGGCGTCGGTCTGTCCTTGTGGCATGCAGCCCGTCAAGGCTTGCATGACGAAGGTTGCATTGACGTTACCCTTTGGCTACAAACGCGCAATAAACCGGCTTTGCGCTTTTTTGAATTGGCCGGTTTCAAGCGGGAATTGGGCGCCGAGCGCGAAGTGCAAGTTGGCGGGCATGGCATTGCCGAGCTGCGTATGCAGCGTACGCTGATTTAGCCCGATGCCATTTGTGCAGGGCGACTCCTACGCCGAGCTAATGCCAGCGCCTCCAGGCGTTCTGGTCTTGCGCTCGGAAAATTTTGTAGCCTGGGTCATCCCTTATGGTGCGCGCCTCATGCAATTGTTTTGGCTGCATGCACCCGAAGGTGTGCGGCCTTTGTCTTTAGGCTTTAACGAGCCCGATGCCTACCGGCAAGACACCATGTCCATCGGTGCGGTATGCGGCCGCTATGGCAACCGTATTGGCGGCGCCGTTCTGGAGCGAGGTGATGAGCGCTACGTTCTGGATGCCAACCATCCCCTGGGCCATTGCATCCACGGTGGTAGCGCCGGGTGGGGACAGCGTGATTGGCAGATCGCGCAGCAAGATGCCGGCGGCGTCGTGTTGACGCTGGACTCTGCCGATGGCGACATGGGCTTTCCGGGGCGCTGCCAGGCGCGCGTGCTCTACCGATTGGAGAGCGATCGTTTGTTGTGGCAGGCAGATGCCCGCCTCGATGCCGATTCCCCTATAAATATCGTGCAACACAGTTACTGGAACCTGGACGGTACAGCCAATATCTGCGGCCATACCCTGCAAGTTGACGCGGACAGTTACCACCCCGTGGGCGCGCAAGAACTACCGCTGCCAGCGGTGCCGGTGGACGGCACCTGCTTTGATTTCCGTCATGGTGTACCGGTGGCGCCCGCCTGTGTGCCGCACTTGGATGTTGCAATGGTTTTGCGCAGTGGGGCCGGTGCAGTGCGCCCTGTAGCGCGTGTGCAAGCCGGCGGGATAGCCATGCAGGTCAGCACGGACCGACCTTTCTTGCACCTTTACGCCAGCGGGAGTTTGCGCCCGCGCAGCCCCGCGCTGGGCGTGCCCCATGGGCCCGGTGCTGGCCTGTGTTTGGAAACCGAAGACATGCCCAACGGCCCAGCCTGGGGCAGCGATGTGTGGTACGGCCCGCAGCGCGAATACCACCACACATTGGCCCTGGATTTTTCTTTCACGTCCTAAGCGAGGAGTTTCGCATTGAGCGCACCCGAATTTGACAGCCGTCGTTTTTTGAGCGAGCACATTGACAAAACCCTCGCGTTTTACGAGCCCAATGCCCTGGACGCGCAAGGTGGGTTCTTCCATTATTTTCTAGACGATGGCACGGTGTATGAACGTTCGCACCGGCATCTGGTCAGTGCCACGCGCTTTGTATTTAACTGGTCCATGGCCTTTCACCATACCGGCCGCGCGCATTACCTTGACTGGACGCGCCATGCATTGGCGCACGTGCAAAGCTTTCGTTTGCCCAGTGGTTTGTATGGTTGGACGCTTGAGGCGGGCCGCGTGCAAGACGCGACCGCCATGGCCTACGGGCAGGCTTTTGTGCTGCTGGCACACAGCCACGCCTTTCGGGTGGGTGCCTGCTCGCGCGATGCTGTAGGGCAAGCGTTTGACCAAATGAACGCGGCGTTTTTTCAGAACGATGCGCGCGCCTATGCCGACGAAATCACCCCCGAAGGCGTGTTGATCGATTACCGCGGTCAAAACGCCAATATGCATATGTGCGAGGCCTGCTTAACGGCTTTTGAATTCACTGGCGAGCAACGCTACTGGGACCGCGCCGTGCTGCTGATAGAGCGATTTGCGTTTGAGCTGGCCGGGCAGTCCGATGGTCTAGTTTGGGAGCATTACCGCCAGGACTGGTCGCTGGACTGGGACTACAACCGTGACAATCATGGCAACATTTTCAAGCCCTGGGGTTTCCAGACCGGTCACCAAACCGAGTGGGCCAAACTGCTGATGATCGCCTGGCAGCACCAACCCAATCCGCGCTGGCTACAACGCGCAGAAGAGCTGCAAAGCGCCGCCTACCAACATGGCTGGGACGCACAACACGGTGGTCTGGTGTATGGCTTTGACCCGGGCTTCAAGCAATCCGACAGCGACAAATATTTCTGGGTGCAGGCCGAGTCCTTCGCTAGCGCCTGGCGCCTGTGGCGTGTCACCGGTAAGCAGGAATATCTGGACCAGTACACGCGCACCTGGGACTGGAGCTGGCAACACATGGTGGACCACCAATACGGCGCCTGGTTTCGCATCTTGTCTGCCGAAGGCGGCAAGTTGGAAAACACCAAATCCCCCGCCGGTAAAACCGACTACCACACCATGGGCGCTTGCTGGGATGTCATGCAGGCGGGTGGTTTGAGGGATTGAGCTACTTGCACCGCAGGTTTCGTGCAGCGGCCCAACTTACGGACCTGCCCCAAGCTTCCTTTACCGTTCAAAGAGGCTTAACTCCCCCGCTTTGTCGAACAGGAGTAAGCCGTTAATTAGGTGCTTAGATGCTTGCTACGGCACTTTTTCTAAGATTAATTGATCAACAAGGCATCCACATCCGCGACCGCCACTTGCCGGCCAGAATTTGCACTTTCTAGCACTGCAAGGGCTACGGCTAGGGACTTGGCGCCGGCCACTCCGTCCGCCATTTCGTGCGACTCGCCTCGGATCGCGCGGTGCATTTCCTGCAAGCACACTTCGTACAAATTAGCGCGTTGCACGGGCAGCACCTCGCTGCCGCGCTCGCTGCAAAGTACCAGGTCGCCGCTGGGTTGTTGGCTCATCATGCCGTTACCATGCAGGCTGGCGCGGGTGCCATGAAGTTCAAGGCCAGTGGCAGCGTAGGGCGTGTTAAAGCCCTGGTGGCTGGAGGCGGTGATGCCGCTGGCAAAGCGCCATACGGACATGGCGTTGTCCTCCAGGCCCTTGGCCATGCCGCTGTTGGACACCATGGCGCAGACTTCCACGGGGTATTCGCCGAGCAAAAAGGCCAGCGAATCGGCGTTGTGCACCACGATGTCCAGTACCACGCCGCCGCCTGCGGTGGGCCTGTCCAGGCGCCAACCTTGCAGATGCGTGGGCAGATATACCGAGTGCTGCATGCGCACCGCTACTACCTTGCCCAAGGTGCCGGCGCGAAGGTGTTCGCGCATGGCGCGGTGCGGGCCGTTGTGACGTAAATGGTGGTTGGTGCCCATAACCACACCTGCATCGCGGCAGGCCCGCACCATACGGATAGCGGCATCCAAACTGGTGGCCAGGGGTTTTTCGCACAGCACATGGCAGCCCTGCACGGCGGCAAACAAGGTGGAAGCCTCGTGTTTTTCATTGGTGCTGGAGATGTACACGGCGTCCACGCCCAGGGCGGGGTAGGCTTTTTCATCCGTCAGGGCGTGGGCGATGCCGTGCTTGGCGGCAAAGTCTGTAGCGCGTTGCAGGTCGCCCGACACCACAGCCACCACCTCGTCACCCACCGCCCGGATGGCGCCGACCATCCATTCGCCAGCAATCGTACTTGCACCAACCAAAACCCAACGCATAGTGTTTCTCCTAATAGAAAAATCCCATGATAACGTTTACATTTGGGTTTGTACCCCATGAAAACCCCTAAAGTCACCACCCAAACCATTGCCCAGGCCACGGGTTTGTCCCTCGCCACGGTGTCGCGCGCGCTTGCTGGGAGCCCCCAAGTGCTACCGGGCACGCGGGCGCGGGTGCTGGAGGCGGCCAAAGCTCTGCACTTTGTGCGAGACCGGGCGGCGGTGCGCCTGAAAACTGGCAAAACCCATGTACTGGCTTTTTTGGTGAACCGCTCGGACGCCAACCAACCGGCCTTCAAGGACTTGATGCTGGGCATCAGCGATGCCTTGCAGGATACGGATTACCACCTCATTGTTATGCCGGAAGGCACCGACGGCAACGGTATGAAGGCATTGCGCTATGTGGTGGAAAACAAGTTGGCCGACGGCGTGGTGATTACCCACACCCTGCCCGATGATGCGCGGGTGCGCTACTTGCAGCAGGCGCCGCTGCCGTTTGTGACGCATGGTCGTACCCGCATCACACCTGAGCACGCTTATGTCGATTTCGCCAACGAGCGCTATGCCGCTGATGCCGTGCAGGCGCTACATGCACAGGGCCGAAGGCGCTTGGCGATTTTGCTGCCCGAGGCCGGGGGTACTTTTTGGGGCTTTCTGGCTAGTGGCTTTCGCGCGGCTTGCGCTGCCTTGGGCCTAGAAGGCCGGGTGATTGAAGACATGGACTTGGACCAGAGCCCAGAAAAAATTTACCAATGGACGCGCACCCATGCACGCAGCTTTGACGGCCTGGTGCTGACGCGCGAAGCGCCGGTGATTGCGCTGACCACGGCGGTGCTAGATGCCGGTTTGCACCTGCGCCAGGACCTGGACTTGGTGGTCAAGTACAGCAGCCATTTGCCGCGCTATGTACGTCAGCCTTTGCTGGGCTGTTTTGAAGATATTTACCTCACCGGCACCTCGTTGGGCAAAAGCCTATTGCACGAGATGACAGCCCCCAGTGCTGAACCGCAACAAATACTTTTTCAACCGCCACCTATTGAAAGCTTGTATGACACCGACCCCCGTTGAAACGCAAGACCCTAACGCGCCTCACCTGGAAACTATCCGCCAGACAAAACGCGCATTGCGCGCCGCTATGCCGGATTTGAAGGAGCGCTTTGCCACCCTGACGGCGCATATAGAGTCGCAAGTGCAGGCAATTGAGGCCGAACGCGCCGCAGGGGTGTCGCCGGTGCCTACCATCAACGCGGCAGACTTGGACAGCCTGGACGGCGCCACCTTAGACCGCGTGCGCCAACGCGGCTGCGTGGTGGTGCGCGGCGTCTTCGGGCAAGACCGTGTGCAGACCTGGAACGTGGAATTGGCCGATTACTTGGACCGTAATAAGTACCTAGAAAAAGAGGTGAGTAAGCGCGGTATCGACAAGTACTTCAGTAGTTTGTCGAGTGGGCGTCCGCAAATTTTTGGCATCTATTGGTCGCGCCCACAAATGGACGCGCGCCAATCGCCAGAGCTGGCGCGCGTGCGCCGCTGGCTGAATCACTTGTGGGAGTTTGAGCATGCGGGCAAGCAGGTGTTTAACCCGGACCTGGAGTGCACTTATTCGGACCGTGTGCGCCAGCGCCAGCCCGGAGACAAAACTTTAGGCTTGTCGCCGCATACCGATGGTGGCTCGATTGAGCGCTGGATAGACCCCGGCTACCAGCAGGTCTATCGCCATGTTTTTGGCGGCGACGTGCGTCAGTACAACGCGTTTGACGCCGCTTTTCGCACCGAGACCCACGAGATTCCTTCGCCTGCGGTGTGCCGAATGTTCCGCACCTTCCAGGGTTGGACGGCCCTGACGTCGCAAGGCCCGGGTGATGGCACTTTGCGCGTTGCGCCAATTGCCGATGCCATGGCCTGGGTGCTGTTGCGCGCCTTGCAAGACGATGTGCCCGAGGACAGCCTTTGCGGCGCCCGCGCCGGGCGCGCGCTGGGGGTGAATCAGGAGTTTCACAGCCTGATACTGCGTGCCTATGGTCCGATTCCCAAAGTGGAGCAGGGCGATACAGTCTGGTGGCACCCGGATGTAATCCATGGCGTAGAAGATGAGCACCTAGGCAGCGGTTCGAGTAACGTGATGTATATCGGCGCCGCGCCCGATTGCGAGAAGAACCGTAGTTTTCAGGCGCTACAAAAGCCGGCCTTTCAAGCCGGTTTGTCGTCGCCGGACTTTGCCCCCGAAAACTACGAAGTCGACTTCAATGGCCGCGCCACATTGGCCGATTTGTCTCCGCTGGGATTAAGACAAATGGGCTTTACCAGCTGATTGGATACGCGGTGCCGGGCAGTGATAGCCCAGCGCGTTGCGGCTTAGTTCAGACGCTCGCCGCTTTGTGCGTCGAACAAATGAATTTTGTGGGTGGCAACTGCCATGCGCAAAGCGTCGCCCGGCGCATAGCTGGCGGCACCGGCCATGCGCAAGGTGCACTCGCCCATTACAGAATTCACTAAAACGTAGCTTTCGGCGCCCGTGGGTTCGACCAGAGTAACGGTCGCTTGCAAGGTGCCGGCCTCGCTGACCACCATGTCTTCGGGGCGTATGCCGATGCGCACGCGCCGCCCAGCCAGGTCGGGCAAGAACAAGCCGCTGCTGTCCTGACCCAGGTAAATCTGCCCGTCGCTGCCGACTTCGCTCTCGCTCCAGTTGATGGCGGGCGAGCCGATGAACTCCGCGACAAAGGTATTGGCCGGTCGCTCGTACAACTCCATGGGTGTGGCCAGTTGTTGGATGCGACCATCTTTGAGCACCGCAATGCGGGTACCCAGCGTCATGGCTTCCACCTGGTCATGGGTGACATAGATCGTGGTGACGCCAGTTGCCATGTGCAATTTTTTAAGCTCGGCACGCATGTCCACGCGCAGCTTGGCATCCAGATTGGACAGCGGTTCGTCAAACAAAAACAAAGAAGGCCTACGCGCAAGTGCGCGGCCAATGGCGACGCGCTGGCGTTGCCCGCCCGATAGCTGGCGCGGCTTGCGTTGCAGCAAGTGGCCAATTTGTAAAAGCGATGCCACTTCATCGACGGCGGCTTTGCGCTGGGCGACCGGCACCTTTCGCATCTCCAAAGGAAAGGCGATATTTTCTGCCACCGTCATATTCGGGTAGAGCGCATAGCTTTGGAACACCATGGCGATGTCGCGCGTGTCCGGCGCTTCCCTTGTGATGTCGCGCTTATCCAGATGCAGGCTTCCGGTGCTGGGCTCTTCCAAACCGGCCACGATGTTCATAAGCGTACTTTTGCCACAGCCGGAAGGACCGACCAACACCAAAAACTCACCGTCGGCAAGATCCAAATCGATGTTTTGCAGTACCGTGGTGTTACCAAAGCTTTTGGAAATATCTTTTATCGTTAGCGTTGCCATACTAATCCTTAACCCTTGACTGAGCCTGCCATGAGGCCCCGCACAAAATATTTACCTGAGACTACATAGACCGCCAGCGTGGGCAGTGCCGCGATAAACGCACCGGCGAAATGCACGTTGTATTCCTTCACGCCGGTAGAGCTGCTCACCAAGTTGTTTAACGCGACCGTTAGCGGGTACGACGAAAAATCGCTAAAGGATGCGCCGAACAAAAAGTCGTTCCAGATGTTGGTGAACTGCCAGATCACGTTCACCACGATGATGGGCAAGCTATTGGGCAGCAGCAAACGCCAGTACAGCACGAAAAAGCCGGCGCCGTCCATGCGCGCGGATTTCACCAGCTCATGCGGGAAAGCGGTGTAAAAGTTGCGGAAAAACAAGGTCCCAAAGCCGATGCCATATACCGTATGCACCAGTATTAACCCCTTAACCGTGCCGGCCAAGCCCAGCATGCCCAGAAGTTTGGCCATTGGGATGAGTACGATTTGAAAGGGAATGAAAACTGAAAACAAGAGTGCACCAAACATCAGCGTGGCGCCCCGCATCTTGAACTGCGTCAGCACATAGCCATTGAGTGAGCCGATCAGCGTGGAAAAAAGCACTGCCGGAATCACCATCAAGAACGAGTTCATGAAATACGGGCGCAAACCAATGGGCTGCACGCCGATTTGTGCTTTGCTCCATGCTTGCAGCCAGGGCTCAATGGTGGCGCTCAGCGGCAGGCTGATCAGGTTGCCGCCGCGGATTTCTTCCAGCGGTTTGAAGGAGTTGACCACCATCACATAAATTGGAAGCAAAAACACCAGCGCCAGAAAACCCAGTACCACATAGAGCAGCACGCGCTGCAAAAGATCGGTCGAGCTGCGGTTCATGATTGCGCCTTTTGACGCAGTTCACTGCGAACATAGGGGATAACAACAATGCTCACCGCGATCAGCATCAAGACCGCGCTGGCGGCGCCCAGCGCCATTTCATTGCGGGTGAAGGTGTATTGATAGACAAATACCGATGGCAGCCAGGTGGCCCGGCCCGGCCCGCCGCCGGTGAGGGCGATCACCAGGTCGTAGCTCTTGATCGCCATGTGCGCCAGAATCACGAAAGAAGAGATAAAGCTCGGCCCCAACTGCGGGATAACGATGCGCCAGTACATGTTCCAGCCCTTGGCGCCATCGACGCGGGCCGCGTTCATGACCTCGGTATCCACCCCACGCAAACCGGCCAGAAACAAGGCCATCACAAAGCCCGAGGTTTGCCATACAGCGGCAATGACGACGCAGTAAATCGCCATGTCGCCGTCTTTTATCCAGTCGAATACAAAGTCTGGAAAACCCATCAAATGCACGGTGCGCTCAAAGCCGATGCTGGGGTCCAAAATCCACTTCCATGCGGTGCCGGTCACGATAAAGGACAGCGCCATGGGGTAGAGAAAAATAGAGCGGAAGGCGGTTTCGCCGCGAATTTTTTGGTCGATCAAAATCGCCATGACCATGCCCAGCAATAAGCTCAGACCAATGTATAAAACCGAGAACACCCCCAGGTTTTTGGCCGATAGCGCAAAGGTGCTCAGACGAAACAGGCGGTGGTAGGGGATTTCTTCTGCCAGCTCAAACTGCGGCATCAGCGTCGAGGTGGTAAACGAGAGATAAATAGTAAAGGCGATAAAGCCATAAACGCATGCACCGACCAAGACCAAGCTTGGTGTCAGGGTGAGCGCGGGTAACCAGCGATTTTTCATAGCTAAAAAAACAGGGGAGGGGCAAGCCCCTCCCCTTATTTGTAATGCACCAGAGGCGCTTTACTCAGCGGCAGCGACCATGGCCTTCACCGCAGCGGCGCTGTCTAGCTTGCCGTTGAAGTGTTGCGTGATCACGTCATAAAAGCCGTTCTTGACCGAAGCGGGTACCGCGTGGCCATGGGCCATGGAGCCGACCAAAGTGCCTTTGGAATTGGCTTCTGCCAAGTCCTTCATGCCCTTTTTGCCGCAATCGTCAAAAGCTTTATCCGACACGTCGGTACGCGCGGGCACTGAGCCTTTGACTACGTTAAACGCGCTCTGGAAGGAGGGGTTCATGATGGCGCTGGCCAACTTGGTTTGTGCTGCCTGGGCACCGGCGCCCACTTTGAACATACCAAACTGGTCGGCGTTAAAGGACACCATACCTTGTGTGCCAGGAACGCGGAAGCACAGGAAGTCTTTGCCCGGTACTTTCTTGGCGTTCAGGAACTCGCCTTTGGCCCAGTCACCCATGATTTGGAAGCCGGCTTTGCCTTCTATGACCATGGCCGATGCTAGATTCCAGTCGCGGTTGGAAAAGTCTTTGTCCACATACTTGCGCAGGGCCGCCATGCGGTCAAAGGATTTTTTCATGGTGTCAGAACCCAGCGCTGCTTTATCTTTGTTGATAAAGGCTTTGCGATAGAAATCGACTCCGCCCGTAGCCAGTACGACGCCGTCAAACACGGTGGCTTCTTGCCAGGCTTGGCCGCCATGCGCCAGGCCGACGAAGCCGGCTTTTTGTACTTTTTCCAGAGCAGCCAGGAAACCATCGAAGTCGGTGGGCATGGTGGTCACACCGGCTTTTTCCAGCACCGCTTTATTCGCCCACACCCAGTTGGTGGAGTGGATGTTCACTGGAGCAGCAACCCACTTACCTTGGTACTTGGAGAACTGCTGCAAGGCCAGGGGAACTGTCTTGTCCCAGTTTTCTTTTGTTGCAAGGGCGTTGAGGTCACCCAGTGCGCCTTGCTTGGCCCAGTCCTGGATATCAAAGCCGAGCATTTGCACCGAAGTGGGTGGGTTGCCGGCGGTTACGCGGGCGCGCAGTGCGGTCATGGCAGCTTCGCCGCCGCCGCCGGCAACAGGCATGTCATTCCATTTGACGCCCTGGCCTTCCAAATCTTTCTTCAGAACACCGAGAGCAGCTGCTTCGCCACCCGATGTCCACCAATGCAGGACTTCTACAGATTCCTGCGCCAAAACCGGCGAAGCAAGCGCAATGCTTACAAGACCAGCAACAATCGTACGCTTCATGGTTTTCTCCTAGTTAATGCTCAACAAGTCGTGTTGATGCAACAACGATGATAACGTTTACATCCCCGGCTAAGCCTACGGATTTTCCCCTAGGCGATAAGTAAAAGAAGTGGGCTGTTAGACCTAAATTCTGGCAAACGGGTGGATGACGCCCTATAAAGGGCCCTAAAACTGGCACCAGCAAAGCTGGAGTAGCGGCTAGACGGCGGCACAGGCAAATACGACAACAAGTTCTAAAGCCACAAGATACCCAGAATCAATGTCGACCTAATTTCTGCGCTGGGCAACAGGCTAATCACCAAAATTGACCGGGCGGCGTTAGAGCATTTGGACGGCGAGCGCACCAAGCCTATGCGTCAAAAGCCTTCCCACAGCGCCCTGCGCAGCCAACACGATGCACACACATCGGCGCGGTATACGGCCCGCGCGAATGCTTCTTCAGGGTTTAAGCCGTAGTGCCATCACCTTGTTGGCCACACAGCGCCCCTGCGCCTGGCCGCCTTCGCTGCCAAAGCGGAAATGGATGCCTGCATACATGCGCGACAGCGAGGCCTCGTTAGCCGCGGCGTTGAAGTTCGGGAACGTGCGTGGGCCCCAGCCGCGATCGTTGTGGGTGTTGTCGGTGAAGGGCAAATTTTTCCCGAACTGTTGCTCCAAAACCCCCGCAGCCGCGCTGGACTGGACCGAGTGGCCAGATGGGTACTCAGGGAAATTGGGTGTGGTGAACAGTGGCGTAACCCAGTTGCTATCGATAAAAAGTTGGATGTAGGTCACTGGGCGGATCAGGTTGTATTGGTATTTGGCTGCCCATCCGGCCACAAAAGCGTCGGACATAGCCATGTTTAGCAATACGTGGGTGGCCGCTGCCCGACCCAGGTCGGCCTTCTGGCTGCGTAACAGATCGTTTGCAATATAGGACCAATGCCCGGCCGGCGTTGGCGTTTTTCCCGGGTCGTCCGCCCAGTACAAGGCGAATTGGCGTTGTTCCTGTGTCGCGACATTGCTTATGTCGTAGACCTCTTTGGCCGCACGGTAAAAGCTGGAGTCGCTTTCTTGCGAGTAGGGTGTAGGGGGTGGCGGTACGCATTCCTGCGTTGAAGTCAGTACGAAAGGGCGGACTTCGCCCCACCATGACAGTAGCGGTGGCAAGTATTTGGAAGGCGTGGCGCTCCAAGTTCCCGGACCGCTAGGGGGGACGTAATTGGCGCGGTTACGACGCAGTGGCCCCCAGGCTTCATGCCCGCCGTCGGTGCGCGCCCAGGTCATGATGGCCATAGCCATAAGCTTGCCGAAAGTTTCCGAGCGATTGGTGATGTTGGCTGTGACTTTGGCCGGATCAAAGTCGTCCGGGTACTTCAGCGGCAGGCTGCGCTCCAGCAGATCGATGCGTCCCTTGTTTTCGGCGCTCGCGTTGCTAAACATCATGCGCGTCATGGTGGCCATAGAAGCATTGGCAACCGTGGGCCAGTGCAGGGGTTCGTCGGGTTGGGCCCAGGGCAGGGAGCTCAGTTCATTGAGCTGCCCGGCCAGGCTCTGGTAGCCGGGCATGCCAGGCACCACCGATTCGTAAAGCGTCAGCCCCAAATAACCCAGCGAACGTGCTGCCACGGGCGGACTGTTTCCCGGAGTTTGCTGGAGCAGTTGTGACACCAGATAAAACCATTCGTAGGCCACGCCCGCGCTGTAAGCGGCTGCTGGTGGTGCAACCGTCACACTGGTTTGGGCATTTGCCGTGCCGAAAAACAAAGGCGTCATCAACAGCACAGTGGCAAGCGCCCGGTCTATAGCGCGCATCGCCTGGCCAAGCCAATGCCGCAGGCGTGTCGTGCGGTGTGAACTTTCGGGGGTTTGCATCACGGCGCCCTCCAAGGGCGCAAGCCGCTTTGGCGATCCAGCACGTAAAAACCGTCCGCGTCCGCCGCAGTCCAGTCGCTCCATCCCGAACCCGGCCATTGCACCCGAACGCGCGCTTGAGAGGTCTCGCCCAAGCCGAAATGCATCCAGCCAAGATGCCCGCTGGCGTGGCCACCGCCCACAGTGAGTTCTTCACGCTGGACCCGATCGCCGGTCTGGACTTCCACCCAGGCGCCGACCGCATCGCGGTTACCTCCGTTTTGGCGCAGACGCAGTTGTAGCCAGTGGCCTACCGGTGCCGGTGCAATGGCGCTTCCGCTACCTACATTGCGCCAGAGCTGCGCTTTTTCCCAGCGATTAACGACCACCATATCGAGCAGCCCGTCGCCGTTGAGGTCGGCCAACATGCCCCCCCGCCCACGCCGAAAGCTGGCTACGCCGGACACACTGCCGGCCTCGAAGAAGCTGCCGTCGGGCTGACCCAGGAGCAGGTTGTTAGGGTCCTGGATGGCAAAGTCAGGCATGGTGGAGACGTTGCCTTTGACAATGAAAAGGTCACTCCAGCCATCGTTGTTCACGTCCGCAAACTGCGCGTGCCAAGCGGTAGAGGGGTGTATATCGCCCCCGATGTAGGGCCGGTGCGCAGTGATGCCGCGCTTGAAAGCCTCATCCACGTAGGCCGGGCGGCTGGCGTCGCCGCTGAGCTTTTGAAACTTGTTGTCGGCCATGCTGGTCAGAAAAACATCAGGATACCCGTCGCCGTCAATGTCGTGGCTGGCAATACCCATGCCCCAGATTTGGAGGCGCTTCCATCCCTCTTCGGCGGTATACGTGGTGGGAGCCTTGCCAGGCTGGATTTTCCAAAGCTGTTCTTGCCCGCCTTTGTAGTACTCGCGGTCATTGCTTACGCGCAAGGACGCTTGGCCGCTGCGGTTCCAGTCAGAGAACAACATAGACAGCGCGCAGTAACCGGGAGCTAGTGGCTCGGGGGCCGCAAAGCGTCCGCCCTTTGGGTCCGGTCGGAGCAGGGCGCCGGGTGTGCATGTGCCCCAGGGAAAGTCCGGACGGCTGCGGTCGTAATAGGTGCCGAAAGCGAGGGTGGGCCATGACTGACCTGGCTCCCAGGTGGCAGAAAAAGCGGTATGCCAATCGTTCCCGGTCTTGATATTCCAAAGGGCGTTGGCGCGCTCGAACTTGCATTGCCCCAAACCGCGAAACACCTCCACCTCGCCGACGCGCAACACGACAAGGTCCATGTTGCCATCGCCATCAATGTCCAGCGGGTAGGCACCGGTGGCGCTTGTCAGTTCAAGGCCCGAGCGCTGCTCTTGCAGTTTGAGCGGGCCGCCGCGCGTGCTGTGGTTGCGATAGAACTTGGCCTTGTTGACACCACCGGTGACGTAAACCTCGGGCAACCCGTCTGCGTCGCAGTCAAACACCGCCACGCCACCGCCGACCATGAATTCGTCCTCGCCCTCAAACCGGGATTGCAGACCGGCGGTTTCGGTTTCTTCCACAAAACGCGCAATCAATGGGCTTGCAGCAGGGCCTGTCCAACCCGGTACCGTGACGTGCAGCAAAAAAACCGCCAGCAGCGCCCGAGCACTGCGGCGTAAAGCGCAAGGCGCTTTAGAGCGTGACGTAGGCACCGGCTTTCTCCGAAGAAAAAAGGGCCTCAATCACCCGCAAATTAGCGATCTTGGGAATGTCGGACGGCTGCCCGGACTGCATGCCCGCAACGGACTTTCCCCAGCTGATTTGCCCCTTAAGCAGCATGCTCTGCACTATTGCGTTCATGGTGGTTTGAATCCACTTTGTAGTGTTATAGAAAGGAATTGAGTAAGTTTTCTAGGTATTCTTGGCGGCCAGAGACCGGCGCAGTATCGCGATTTGCAGCCAGCACCTGTTCGGCCAGAGAGTCTAGTGAGAGTCCTCCGCCCATAATCTGCTGGCCTAGTGGGGCTTCCCAACCAGCGTAGCGTGCTTTGGTATGTGCGGCAAAGCGGCCGTCTTGCAGCATTTGCTCGGCCACCAACAAGGCGCGGGCAGCAACGTCCATAGCGCCGATGTGGCCATAAAACATGTCCTGCGGGTCAATCGACTGGCGGCGTACTTTGCTGTCAAAGTTCAAACCACCGGTGCTGAATCCGCCCGCTTGCATGATGAGGTACATCGCCAGCGCTGTCTCAGCGACGCTGTTGGGGAACTGGTCGGTGTCCCATTGGCATTGCATGTCGCCGCGGTTCATGTCGATGGAGCCGAAGATCCCCAGGTCGATGGCGCTCGCAATTTCGTGCTCGAAGCTGTGGCCCGCTAGCGTGGCATGGTTGGCCTCGATGTTGACGCGGATTTCTTTTTCCAGGCCGTGCTTTTGCAAAAAACCGAACACTGTGGCTACGTCGAAGTCGTATTGGTGTTTGGACGGTTCACGCGGCTTAGGTTCGAGCAGGATGGTGCCTTTGAAACCGATCTTGTGCTTGTAGTCCACAACCATGTGTAAAAAGCGGCCCATCTGGTCGAGCTCCTGGCCCATGCGGGTATTGAGCAAGGTTTCATAGCCCTCGCGCCCGCCCCACATAACGAAATTTGCCCCACCTAGTTTCATGGTCGCGTCCATCGCCTCTTTGACCTGCAGCGCGGCGAGCGCAAAGATTTCGGGATCCGGGTTGGTCGCAGCGCCCGACATAAAGCGGCGGTGGCTAAATAGATTGGCCGTTCCCCAGAGTAATTGGATACCGCTGGATTCTTGCTTCGCCGCAAGCACGTCGACCATGGCGCGCAGGTGGTTGGCGCTCTCGCGTGGGCTGCTTCCTTCAGGGGCCACATCACGGTCGTGGAAGCAGTAGTAGGGCGCGCCAAGTTTTTTGAAAAACTCAAAGGCTGCATCGGCCTTGGCGTGGGCTGCCGCCATGGGCTCTGCCATCTGTTGCCAAGGGCGTTCAAAAGTGCCGTCGTAACCGAAGGGATCAAAGCCATTCCAGGAAAAACTATGCCAGTAGCAGACGGCAAAACGAAGTTGCTCCTCCATGCGTTTGCCCATCACGACGCGGTCTTTGTCGTACCAGTGGAACGCCAACGGATTTTGTGATTGTGGACCTTCAAATTTGATTGGGTCTACGCTTTGGAAATAGGTGTTGCTCATTGAATGTCCTGTGGGTTGAAAATTAAAGTGTTAGGCAGCCAGGGCCATACCGCGCAAGGCCGGATAAAGAGCCCTGAAACGGCCAAATCGTGCGTCTAGCATGGCATGCTCGGCGGGGTCGCTGCGGTAGGTGTGGGTGGTGTCGGGCTTGCGGCATACCTGTTCCACCGTTGCGCCAGTCGCGAGCCAGCCCAGACGCGCAGCACCGAGTGCGCCACCGGCGGTGGATTCAGGGTGGGTGACGATGTCCAGGTCCAAAGCCGACGCCAGTTGTTGGGCCCAAAAGGCGCTGCGAGCACCACCGCCTACCAGCGAAAGCTGGCGCGGCGCGCTACCTGCGGCTTGCAGCGCGCGCAATCCGTCTTTCAAACCGAAAGTGACGCCTTCAATCACCGCGTAGGCCAGTGCAGCCTGATCGGTACTGTGGCTAAGGCCATGAAAGCTGCTGCGCATATGGGCATCGTTGTGTGGCGTACGCTCACCACTCAGATAGGGCAAAAAAATTGGGGCAAATTCGCGTGCGGCAAGCGGCAGACTGGCGGCTTTGGCTTCCAAAGCGGGCGCCGATTCCAGACCCAGTACTGCGGCCGCCCATTGCAAGCAACTTGCCGCCGACAACATCACGCTCATTTGATGCCAGCGCTGTGGTAGGGCATGGCAAAAAGCATGCGTCGCGCTTGCCGCGTTAGGCTGGTAGCTGGGCGTCACCACAAACAGTACGCCGCTGGTGCCGAGCGACAAAAAACCTTCGCCCGTATTGACTGCGCCCATACCCACAGCGCTGGCGGCGTTATCACCGCCACCGCCGGCCACGACGATGCCTGCAGCCAGTCCGAGTTCGGCCGCAGTCGACGCGCTCAGCAGACCACCCGCTTGGCTGCCCTCTACCAGTCGCGGCATCTGACCCTCATGCAATCCTGAAAGCGCAAGCAGTGCGGGAGACCAGACGCGCTTTTGAACATCCAGCCACATGGTGCCGCTGGCGTCGGACATATCGCATACGTATTCGCCCGTGAGTTGCAGACGCACATAGTCTTTGGGCAGCAGCACTTTGGCGATTTGCGCAAAAATTTGTGGCTCATGCTTTTGCACCCAGCGCAGTTTGGGCGCCGTAAAGCCAGGCATTGCCAGCGATCCGGCGAGTTGCGTCAACTCTGGCAGTTCTTGCATCATTTCCAGGCATTGCTGGTCGCTGCGCACATCGTTCCACAAAATCGCTGGACGTAGAACCCGGTCGGCGGCGTCTAGCAATACCGCGCCGTGCATCTGGCCGGATAGGCCGATGGCCCGCACCGCCGCGTAGGCTTTGGGGTTTTTATTGCGCAACGCTTCCAGCGCAGTACAGGTGGCAGTCCACCAATCGGCCGGGTTTTGCTCGCTGTGGCCAGGGTATGGACGGCTGAGCGCCAGCACGCTGCCCGCAGTGTCTATAACCCGATGGTCTTCACTGAGCAACAGTGTCTTGACTTCCGAGGTTCCAACATCAATTCCCAAAAACATGGCTTACTCCTTGTGAAAGCGGGCGCAGAAAACGGTGCAGCACCATTGCCGCCGCGCCTATCGCCGGGGCCTGCAGCCCATAGCGCGTGTCGCGGATATCGGCCATGGGTACGCCCGATTGGCGCGCATACTGCGCCGCCGTGTCCCGCGCCCGCGCCAGCAGCTGAGGGTGGTCAGCGCAGATCTTTCCGCCCAGCACCACCGCACGTGGGTTGAACAAGACATTCAGGTTTTGAATTAAGACGCCTAGGAACTGCCCAGCGCGATCGATGTCAGACTTTTCTTTTAGGGCGCGAGCCCCAATAAAGGTTTCGGCGCAACCAAAGCGTCCGCACGAACAGAGTGGCCCATCGATTTGCAAAATCGTGTGACCAATCTCGCCCGCCGCACCGCGCGCGCCGGTGAACAGGCTGTCGTTCAGCACGATGCCAGCCCCCACGCCGACATCGCAGCTAATAAAGATGAGCGGGTCGTCTTTGGTGCCGCCGCCAAACTCGTATTCACCCAAAGCAGCCGCGTCGGCATCGTTTTGCGCCAGCACGCCGCCGCAGGCAATGCCGGCATCTGCAAAGGCGGCATTGACCATGGCCAGAAAATCGACATTTCGCCAGCCTAGATTGGGAGCGAAATGCACCAGACCCGTGTCATCGTGGAAGGTGCCTGGCAAACACAGCCCGAGGCCGCAGACGATGATTTGCCGCGACACCAAATCTGCGCAAATTGGCTGCAGCAGTTTGGCGACCTGCGTACACACTGCCTGCGGCTCAGGGCTTTGCAGCGGTACCTCTTGCTTAAAGAGTACCTCGCCGGTAAGGGATATACAGACCATACGAAGGCATTCGACGGCCACCTCCATGCCGATCAGAACCCGACCTGCCGCATTGAGTTGCAGCGGGGTGGAGGGCCTACCAAGACCATCTAAGCTCGATGGCGAGCCGGTTTCGATCAGCCATTGCTCGTCTAGCAGTTCGCGTACCAGCGCACTGACCGTAGATTTGGTCAAGCCGCTATGGGTGGCCATGCGCGCCCGCGAAAGGCTGCCATGCTGCTGCGTCAGTCGCAATAGCACGCTGCGGTTGATGCGCTTAAGCAGCCGCTGGTCACCGGTAGTTTGCATGGCCTGAGTCACTCAGTCACTATCGCGCGGGGCGCTCGGTCTGTTCTTTGCCCGCAGGTGCTTTGCCCGCGATGATCATGCCCAACACTTCGTCCTCGGTAACGTCTTGCGTGCGGTAGGTGCCAATACGTTTGCCGTTTTTCATCACTGCAAGGCGGTCGCTCAGGGCGAAAACGTCATGCATATCATGGCTGATCAAAAAGATACCGACGCCTTCGGCTTTGAGCTGATGTATCAGGTTACCAACCATCGCCGTTTCTTCGGGCCCCAATGCAGCGGTCGGCTCGTCCATGATCAGTATGCGGGCGTTGAAATAGATAGCCCGGGAAATCGCTACCACCTGGCGTTGCCCACCGGAGAGACGACGCACGGGGATGCGTATATTGGTGAAGTTTTTATTCAGGCGTTGAAACACCTTACGGGCGTCGGCGTCCATGCGGTGGTCATCCAGCGTGCGCCAGCGCGTGAGCAACTCGCGCCCCAAAAATAGATTTGCCACGGCGTCCAAGTTGTCGGCCAGCGCCAGGGTCTGGTAAATCGATTCGATGCCCAAATTCTGGGCGTCTGATGGTGAACGAATAAGCGCTTTTTCACCGGATAAAAACACCTCGCCGCTGTCAATCGGATAGGCTCCGGCAAGCATTTTCATGAGTGTGGATTTGCCGGCACCGTTATGACCCAGAACGGCTACTACTTCGCCGGGGTAGAGGTTCAGGCTGACATCGTCGACCGCATGTACCCCGCCAAAGGCTTTGCGTATGTTGCGAAGCTCAACCAGACAGCGACTGGTATCGACCGCTGGCTTACCCAGTGTGGTGGTGTCAATGCCGTTCACAGTGTGTCTCCTGTCCATTTGCGATAGGCCACGTCGAATACAACTGCGGCAATCAGAACCTGGCCAATGATGATGTAGCGGGTTCCAATGGAAACGTCGAGCAAAAGCATGCCACTGTCGATGCATTGCATGATCAATGCACCCAAGACCGAGCCGATGACGGTGCCGCTGCCACCGGCCAACGCGGTACCGCCGATGACGGTGGCGGCAATGACCAGCAACTCCAGGTTGTTGCCCAACGAGTTGGTGCCCGCGTTAAGGCGCGAGATGGCGACGATTGCGGCGATGGTGATTAGCACCGCCAACAGAATGAAAAGCAGCATGGTGACGCGCCGAACCGGGATACCTACCAGTGCCGCCGCATCCGGATTACCACCGATGGCAAAGATATAGCGACCAAAGCGCGTGCGGTGTACCAGGAATGAAATGACTAAGGCCACCGCACCCCAGATCAGCACCGGGATCGGTATGCCCTGGGGCGCATCTTTGTTGGGGATGTGATAGGCGTTCATGGTGGCAACAAACGCAATGACTATGGCCATAGGAATAAGCGCCAGTAGCAGATCCACCAAGGCGGGGTTGGTCGGGACGCCGTAGGCTTTTTTGGCGCGTCGCTTGTTCAGCATGGACAAAAGCAGGCCCAGGCAGAGCAGGGCGGCCAAAATCCAACTGGCCGTGGTGCCGATGCCACCGTTGTAGCCGCCGCCGAGTTTGAGGAAAAAGGGGTCTGCCAAAGGCTGAGTCTTACCATCAGCGACCAGATAAGCGGCGCCACGGAAGGACATGAGACCGCCCAGGGTTACGACGAAGGAGGGAACGCCGATAAACGCAGTGAGAGCGCCCTGGTATACGGACACCGCAATCGCAGCGGCCAGGCCCATCAGGCAGGCGGCCTGCCAGGACCAGTTGGCGGTATAGATCAAAAATGCAATTAGCACGCCCACAAAGCCCATCACCGAGCCGACCGAAAGGTCGATGTGGCGAGCCACAATAATCAGCACCATAACGGTGGCCAAGATGCCTACCACAGCCGTTTGCTGGGCGATGTTATATAGGTTTTCCGGCGACAAAAATATGCCCTCGGACAATATGTTGAAAACCAGTGCAATCACAATCAGCACGGCCGACATGAGCACCATGCGCCAGTCAATCTGGGCACGTTTGAGGGTTTGCCAGTCAATATTCATTACGGATTCCTGGGTGTCAGAAACAACACCGCGGGCTCATGGCCCGCGATGTTGGGGTCTTCAGTGCTTCAGGTCAGCAGCTTATTTGCAGACGGCCACTTTCGAAGCGTCCACACCTTTGCAAAGGGCTTCCTTGGAGATGTGGCCCGCTTTGAGCACGACATCCAAGTTGTCCTTGGTAACGGGGATGGGCTTGAGGAAGATGGACTTCAGGGTCATCTTCTTCTCGCCGCCCGCCCAGTCGGCAGCACCAGTTACGGGCTTGCCAGCACCCAGTTCCACGGCCGCTTTGGCGGCAGCAGTACCCAGGTCAGCTGAGTTCTTCCAGACCGACACGGTTTGGGTGCCCAGGGCCACGCGGTTCAGCGCAGCCAGGTCACCGTCTTGACCGGAGACTGGAATACCTTGCAAACCCTTCGCGGTCAAAGCAGCGACCACACCGCCGGCCATGCCGTCGTTTTGGGCAACCACAGCGTCAACCTTGTTGCCGGTTTTGGTCAGGATCTGTTCCATGTTCTTTTGCGCGTTCTGTGGATTCCATCCGGCGGTGAACTCTTCGCCCACGATCTTCACGTCACCCTTTTTGATGGCATCAGCCAGCACTTCGCCCTGGCCTTCACGCAGGAAGTTGGCGTTCGCGTCACCCGGGTCGCCCTTGATGATGGCGAAGTTACCCTTTGGTTTGACTGCCAGGATGGCGCGCGCAGTCATGCGGCCGACTTCCTTGTTGTCAAAGGTGATGTAAGTCACGCCAGATGCTTCGAACAGACGGTCGTAGGCGATCACGGGGATTTTTTGCTGCGCCGCTTTGTTCACAGCAGGAAGGATGGCGTCTTTGTCGCGACCCAAGATGATCAGGACTTTGGCGCCCTTCGCGATCAGGCCGTCGATGTCAGACAACTGCTTTTCAGTGGAAGCGCCGGCATCGGACATGATGTACTTTGCGCCTGACTTGGCCAATTCCGCCTTGATGGCCGCCTCGTCGGTTTTCCAGCGTTCTTCTTGGAATGCGTCGTAGCTCACGCCGACGACCAGTTGGGCAAAAGATGAGCCTGCGGCCAATGCGATGGCCAGCGCGCTGAGGTGACTCTTTAGTTTCATGCTTTTTCTCCGTTAGTAACTTGCCCCGTAGGGCATCATTGATTTAGGTTACCGGTCGATTACTCCCCATTCAGACATGTTTTGCATGAATTAGTTCGACTAGCGAACGAATTATCGATAGGTTGAGTTGAACTTTCTATTGGTAGTAACCCTAATCGCCAAAAAAAATATCTTTTTTGACAAATGGTCTAAAGATTAACTTCTACCAAGCTAGTTTGGAGGCCCCATGTAGGACGTGCATTGGCACCAGGGCGGCTGATCGAAAGTGGCGCCACGCAGCCTTTGCCCCAGGGCTTCAATAAAAAGAAAGTGGGTGGCACTAACTTTCCTGGGATCGCCATCCGGCTTTCAGGTCTTGCGCACAATCACACTGCCAATTGAGTAACCGGCGCCGAACGAGCAAATGACGCCGGTTTCGCCGCTTTGGATGTCGGCTTTATTGCGGTGAAAAGAAATGATGGAACCCGCCGACGCGGTGTTGGCAAATTCGTCCAGGATGACGGGCGCTTCGTCGGCGCTGGCGTCGCGCCCGAGCAGGCGGCGGATGATGAACTGATTCATCGACAAATTGGCCTGGTGCAGCCAGAAGCGGCGCACCTGTGTAGGCATCAAGTCCAGGCTTTGCAAATGATTTTCGATGTGCTCGGCTGCCATGGGGCAGACTTCTTTGAAGACTTTTCGGCCTTCCTGCCGGAAGAGTTGGTCTCGATCGTCCGGGTCGCGGTCTTCCGCGCGGGACATAAAGCCCTGGTTGTTACGGATGTTGTTGGAAAAAGTGCTGAGCAAGCGGGTACCCAGAATTTCGAAAGCGCCCTGAGGCGCCAGATCCAGACGCTCGACCAAGATCGCCGTACACACGTCGCCAAAAATGAAATGGCAGTCGCGGTCTTTCCAAGCCAAATGTGCAGAGGTAATTTCCGGGTTCACTACCAGCACCGCACGCGACTGGCCGGTGCGCACCGCGTTGTAGGCCAGCTCCAGCGCAAAGGTGGCGGACGAGCACGCCACGTTCATGTCAAAGGCGTAACCATGAATGCCCAGTGCGGTCTGAATTTCCACGCCCATGGCCGGGTAAGGCCTCTGCATATTGGCGGCAGCGCAAATCAGGCCGTCCACATCCGCAGCGGTTTTACCGGCGGCCTGCAAAGCGTCCTGGCAGGCCAGCAAGCCAATTTCGGCCATCATGGAAATCTCGCTGTCCGGCCGCGGCGTAAAGCGCGGGCGCATACGCTCGGGATCCAGAACGCCTTGCTTTTCCATGACGTAGCGGCTCTTTATACCGGACGCTTTTTCGATGAACTCGACGCTCGATTCAGTCAGTGCGCTGTGTGTGCCGGCGGCAATTGCATCAGCATGCAGCTTGTTTTCCAGCGCGGCGTAGTCGTTATAGGCCTGCACCAGCTCTTCGTTGGTAATGGTGTGCGGAGGTGTAAACAGGCCTGTGCTGCTGATGGCAACGCGATGCATAGGTTTTCCTTAATTTTTGGCAGCGCTCGCGCGCAAGGGCTTTAGGCCAGTGCTTTTCGCACAAACTCGAGCCGGTCTTGACCGAAAAACATGTGGTCGCCCACAAACATGGTCGGCGCACCAAACACGCCGCGCGCCACCGCTTCGTCGGTATTGCTGATCAGTTGGGCTTTGACTTGCGGGTCTGCGACTAAATCCATAAAGGCCTGCGCCTCAAAACCAGCTGCACCCAGCACCTGGGCCAGCACCTGCGGGTCGCCCATGTTGCAAGGCGTAACCCACATGGCCTCGAACACCGCATCGATATAGCGCCCCAGCGCGTCGGGATGCCGCATTTGCATACCGCAGGCGCCGCGCATCAGGGTTAAGGTGTTGATGGGGAAATGCGGGTTGAAGGCAAAGGACACGCCATAGAGTTCGGCCCAGCGTTGCATGTCAACGCCCATCCAGCGGCCCTTGGCCGGCACCGTCACTGGGCTGGCATTGCCCGTGGCTTTGAATACGCCGCCCAAGAGCATCGGCCGGTACACCAGGTGTGCGCCGCATTCCTGGGCCAACTTGGTTAGCTGCGTGTTGGCCAGGTAGGTCGTGGGGCTGCCGAAATCAAAAAAGAATTCAATAGTTTTGGACATGGCTGCTGCCTTTACAGTCGATGGCTTGCAAACGGACCGATTGCAAGCCGGGTTTATCCGTGGCGCTGGCGCGCTATTTCAGCGCCCTGGGCCAGTGCATACAGCTTGCGCGTTGCAATGCTTCGGTCCATGGGCGCCATGCCGCAGTTGGTGCAGGCGGTCAGCTTCATCTTGGGCACGAACTGCAAAGCGCGGCCAATGGTGTCGGCCACTTCCTCGGGCGTCTCCACCACGTCGGAGGCCACGTCGATCACGCCCACCATCACTTCCTTGCCTTCGAGTAAGGCCATCAAATCCATAGGCACGTGCGAATTGGCACATTCCAGGCTGACTTGGTGGATGCTGCTCTTGGCCAGCGCCGGAAACACTTTTTCATACTGGCGCCACTCGTGGCCCAAGGTATTTTTCCAATCCACATTGGCCTTGATGCCGTAGCCGTAGCAAATATGTACGGCGGTTTTGCAAGTCAGGCCCTCCGCGGCACGCTCCAGCGCTTTTACACCCCAGTCGGCTGCGTCATCCATATAGACATTGAAAGCGGGTTCGTCAAACTGCACGATGTCCACGCCATCGGCTTGCAGTGCCAGAGCCTCGGCGTTGAGCAACTCGGCAAAGGCAAAAGCCATTTTGATGCGGCCTTCGCGCCCGCCGCCGTAGTACTGGTCGGCTACGGTGTCGACAATCGTCATCGGGCCAGGCAGGGTGAATTTCAGGGTGCGCTGGGTATGCGCGCGGGCCAGTTGGGCTTCCATGGCATGCACCCTGCCTTTGAGGCGCAGCGGCCCCATCACCTGGGGCACCATGGCATCGTAGCGGTTATCGCGTATGCCCATGCGCACTTTGTTTTCAAAGTCGATGCCTTCGACCTGCTCCACAAAACCATGCACAAAGTGCTGGCGGGCCTGCTCACCGTCGCCGATGACGTCAAGGCCCGCGTCCTCCTGCATCTTGATCCACAACAGCGTGGCGTCGGCCTTGGTCTGCGCCAGGGCTTCGCCGCTGGCGCGCCATTGGGGCCAGAGCTTTTGCGGCTCGGCCAACCAGTCGGGTTTGGGCAGGCTGCCGGCGATGGCGGTGGGGAACATAGGCTTATCTCCTGTCTTGCGTGGTGTGCGGCCTGCTTAATCAGTTCAGCAGGCCGCGCCGGATGGATTTAGATTTTTCCGAGGTAGTCGCGCTTGCCGACTTCCACTCCATTGTGGCGCAAGATGCTATAGGCCATGGACACGTGGAAGTACACATTAGGCAGGGCGTGACCGAGTAAAAACTGCATGCCTTTGTAATGGGTTTCGGTATCGCCGCGCTTGGTCACAATGTCTTTGTCCTCGGTGCCATCAATCTGCGCGGGGGTGAAGCTCTCGATATAGGCGATAGTCTTGGCGATGCGCGCTTGCAGGTCCTCAAAGCTTTGCTCTTTGTCCTCGTAGGCTGGGATTTCCACACCGGCCAGACGTGCCATCACGCCTTTGCAGGTATCGCTGGCAATCTGAATTTGCCGCTTAAAGCTCAACATATCGGGATAGAGCCGGAAATCGATGATCGCGGAGGGATCTATTTTTTTAGCTTGGACATGCGCCTGTGCTTTGGTCAGGAGGGTGGATAAATTGGTTAGGGCATTGGCCAGGCGCGGCGCGCTGGCGTGGTACATGGAAATCGTCATGGGGGTTGTCTCGGGTAATAAATGGCTGGCGCCGGTTTGGCGCGTCGCTATCTTAGCGACCCCGCGCCGCCGGGCAGGGCTGGCGTTATGCTTGGCACTCTAAGCTACCCGCACCCCAGATTAGAAGGATTTCGGCTATGAATGCACCTCTTGTTGCCGCTTCGCTCATGCCATCTCTTACCGAGCGCCCTATTGCGCCGGCTTTTTTAGAGCAGTTACAAGCGCGCTTTGGCGCTCAGTGCTCCACCGCCATGGTGGTGCGCGAGCAGCATGGGCGTGACGAATCTGCCATGCAAGCCCCACCCCCGTTAGCCGTAGTGTTTGCCGAGTCCACCGACGACGTGGCCGCCGCCGTGCAACTGGCCGCGCATTTTCAAGCGCCGGTCATTCCTTTTGGTGTGGGCTCCTCTTTGGAAGGGCATTTGCTGGCGGTGCAGGGCGGTATCAGCCTGGATGTCAGTCGCATGAACAAAGTACTGTCAATCAACGGCGATGACTTGACCGTCACCCTGCAACCCGGTGTGACGCGCAAGCAGCTCAATGAAGCAGTGAAATCGGCGGGCTTGTTTTTCCCCATTGACCCGGGGGCCGATGCCAGCCTGGGGGGGATGTGCGCCACCCGCGCCAGCGGCACCAATGCCGTCCGCTATGGCACCATGCGCGAGAACGTGCTTGCCTTGCAGGTAGTGACCGCCAGCGGCGAAGTGATACGTACCGGTACCGGTGCGAAAAAGTCTTCAGCCGGTTACGACTTGACGCGTTTGATGGTGGGCAGCGAAGGCACATTGGGCGTGATCACAGAAATCACGCTCAAGCTCTACCCTTTGCCCGAAGCGGTCATGGCGGCGACTTGCGCTTTTTCCTCGCTCGCCGATGCAGTTAACACTACCATCCAGATTATTCAACTGGGCGTGCCGATTGCGCGCTGCGAATTGCTGGACGGCAACACCGTGCGCATGGTGAACCAGCATTCAAAGCTGGACCTGACTGAAGGGCCGATGATGCTGATGGAATTCCACGGTTCACCTGCGGGTGTGCAGGAGCAAATCACCACGGTGCAAGAGATCGTGAGCGACAACCACGGCCACGGCTTTCAGTGGGCAGACACCCCGGAGGAGCGCACCCGCCTGTGGACAGCCCGGCATAACGCCTACTTTGCTGGTATCCAGTCGCGTCCGGGTTGCCGCTGCGTGACCACCGATACCTGCGTGCCTATTTCCAAATTGGCCGATGCGCTGCTCGATTCCGTAGACGAGGCGAATGCCGCGGGCATCCCCTACTTCATGGTAGGTCATGTGGGCGATGGCAATTTTCATATGGGTTACCTGATTGATCCGGATAACGCGCAGGAACGCGAAACCGCCGAGCAACTCAATGCGCAGTTGGTGGCACGTGCTTTGCGGCTAGGCGGAACCTGTACCGGCGAACACGGCGTGGGTTTGCACAAAATGGAGTTTCTGGTGAATGAAACCGGAGCTGGCGCGGTGGCCATGATGCGTGCCATCAAGCAAGCATTGGACCCACACAACATCTTGAACCCTGGAAAAATTTTCGCGCTCTAAAGCCTGCCTTGCGCCGCCCGAGTCCTTGAGAGCGCATGGTGTAAAGCCTTTGTGGCACAGTTAGCCCCATGACCACGTACCGCACACTTGAAAACCTGATTGGAAACACGCCCCTGGTGGCTTTGCAGCGCATAGGTGTGGTAAGCCACCAAGAGCGTAAGAACATTGTTTTGGGCAAATTGGAGGGTAACAACCCAGCCGGTTCGGTGAAAGACCGTGCTGCGGTGTCCATGATCCGCCGTGCGCAAGAGCGTGGCGACATCCGGCCCGGCGACACCTTGATAGAGGCAACTTCCGGGAACACCGGTATTGCCCTTGCCATGGCCGCAGCCATCATGGGCTACCGCATGGTGCTCATCATGCCCGAGGACTTGTCTATAGAGCGCGCCCAGACCATGAAGGCCTTTGGCGCCGAACTCATCCTCACACCCAAGGCGGGCGCAATGGAGTATGCGCGTGATTTAGCCGACCGCATGCAGGCCGAGGGCAAAGGCCGGGTGCTGGACCAGTTTGCCAATGGAGACAATCCGCGCATTCATTTTGAAACTACTGGCCCCGAAATTTGGCATGACACGGCAGGTGGCGTAACCCACTTTGTCAGCGCCATGGGCACCACCGGCACGATTACCGGCGTGGGGCGTTACCTCAAGCAACAAAACCCGGCCATCCGCATCATCGGCGCGCAGCCGTCCGAGGGCTCGCGCATCCCTGGTATTCGCAAGTGGTCGGCTGAGTATTTGCCCAAAATTTATGATGCCAGCTACGTCGATGAAATCCGCCTGGTTAGCCAGTTTGACGCCGAAGACATGGCCCGCCGCATGGCGCGCGAGGAGGGCATTTTTGCCGGCATCTCCGCCGCCGGTGCGTGCTGGATTGCCCAGCAAATCGCTAGCGAAGTACGCGATGCGACGATTGTCTTTATCGTCTGCGATCGGGGCGATCGCTACTTGTCCACCGGTGTTTTCCCCGCTTGAATTGAAGAGTTGCACATGACCCAAGCCTTCAAGTTTTGTCCCCTGTGCGCCACCGAGTTGGCCTGGGTCACGCAAGCCGAAGATGGCGGCGACAAGTCTCGCTTGCGCTGCCCGGCCTGCGACTTTACCCATTGGAACAACCCCACGCCCATGCTGGCGGCAGTAATTGAAATCGACGGTCGCATCCTGCTGGCGCGCAACGCCGCCTGGCCGGGCAAGATGTATGCGCTCATCACCGGTTTTATGGAAGCGGGTGAAACACCGCAAGAAGGAATTGCCCGCGAAATTGCCGAAGAAACCGCTTTGACCACCGACGCGCTAAACCTGATCGGTGTGTATGACTTTCAGCGCATGAACCAGATCATCATCGCCTACCACGCGGTCTGCCACGGCGAGGTACACCTTTCGCCTGAACTGGTGGACTATCGGATGTACGCGCCCGAGGACCTCAAATGCTGGCCCGCAGGCACCGGCTATGCGCTGGCCGACTGGTTGCGCTCGCGTGGGCACACGCCCCAATTTGTTGAGTGGGCCCGGCGCGAGGAAAGCGCGGCTACTTCCTCAAGCACTGACAGCGAATAACGCAGCCCAATATGAACACCGAATACACCATAGCCAAAGAAGTGGACAGCCGCGGCCTGAACTGTCCCTTACCCATACTCAAAGCCAAACGCGCGCTGGCCGATATGCAAAGCGGTGATGTCCTTAAAGTCATCGCCACCGACCCCGGCTCAGTGCGGGACTTTCAGGCCTTTGCCAAACAAACCGGCAACACGCTGCTAGACCAGCAAACGGTGGATAAGGAATTTATCCATCTGATGCGCAGGCGTTGAGTACTGTTCCCACTTTTTATGAACTCTTTTTCTTTGTGCGTCTATTGCGGTTCTCGCCCAGGCGCTGACCCGCGCTTTGCAGAGTCAGCGCGAGATACTGGTACGTTGATTGGCGGCAAGGGCTGGGAATTGGTCTATGGCGGCGGCAAAGTAGGCCTGATGGGCGTGGTGGCCGATGCCACGCTGGCCGCAGGTGGCACGGTGTATGGCGTGATACCGCAAAACCTGATGGATAAAGAAGTCGGCCACACCGGCTTAACCGAGTTGCATGTGGTGGACAACATGCACACGCGCAAAACCATGATGTTTGAACGCGCTGATGCGTTTGTAGCCCTACCCGGCGGCATTGGAACTTTTGAAGAACTGTTTGAAATTTGGACCTGGTACCAACTAGGCATGCACCACAAACCCTTTGGCTTGCTCAATGTAGCGGGCTACTACGACCCGCTAATCGCCATGCTGGATGGCATGGTTACCCAAGGCTTTCTTAACCCTGCGGTGCGCGCCTTATTGCAGGTGGGTAGCGAAGAGGACGAATTGCTGCAGCGGCTTCACCAGTTGGCCATCGCAAAGAATTAAGCCAAACGCCCCAACTGCCCCCGTACCTTATCCAAGGTACTTTCAAAATCCGCCATGCGTTGGCGTTCTTGGGTAATCACGGCGGGCGGTGCTTTCGCGACAAAGGCCTCGTTGGACAGCTTGCCCTGCGCCTTGGTTATTTCGCCTTCCAGTCGCGCTATTTCTTTGGATAGGCGCACCTTCTCTGCGGCCACATCCACTTCGATGAACAAGCACATGCGGATGTCGCCCACTACGGCTACGGGCGCGGCTTGCGCTGCGCTTTGCCATGCAGCTTCGTCGTCAAACACGTTCACATCGCTGAGTTTGGCAAGCGCTTGTAAGACTTTGGCATTGGCGCGCATAAAGTCGGCATTACCCAAAGCGAACAGCGGCATTTTGGTAGCCGGCGACACATTCATCTCGCCGCGCAAATTGCGGCAGGCATCGACCAGTGCTTTAAGCTGGTTTACGTTGGCAATCGCTTGCGGGTCCACCTTGTTCAGTTGCGCCTCGGGATAGCGCGCAATACTGACCGAGGCACCGGCCATGCCGGCCACTGGTGCAACTTTTTGCCAAAGCTCTTCGGTAATAAATGGAATCACCGGATGCGCTAGACGCAAGATGGCTTCCAAGGTGCGGATCAGCGTGCGGCGCGTGGCGCGTTGTTGCGCCGGGTCGCCGTTTTGAATTTGTACTTTGGCAATTTCCAGATACCAGTCGCAGTATTCGTTCCACACAAATTCATAGATGGCAGTGGCTACATTGTCCAACCGGTACTCGGCAAAGGCATTGGCCACTTGGTCTTCGGTTTGCTGCAAAACAGAGCTGATCCAGCGGTCGGCCTGGCTGAACTTTAAGTATTGGTAGAAAGGGCCGGCAGGGATGTCTTGCCCATCGGCGCCCACGCGCGGGGGAGTGCATTGCTCTTTGGTGTGTTCCTGCAAACCGCAGTCCTGGCCTTCGCAGTTCATCAGCACAAAGCGGGTTGCGTTCCACAGTTTGTTGCAAAAGTTGCGATAGCCTTCGCAGCGCTTGCTGTCAAAGTTGATGTTACGGCCCAAGCTGGCGAGTGCGGCAAAGGTAAATCGCAAGGCGTCCGCACCGTAGGCCGGTATGCCTTCAGGGAATTCTTTTTGGGTGTTTTTGCGTACTTGCGGCGCGGTCTCGGGTTTGCGCAAACCCTGGCTGCGCTTGTCCAGCAGGGGCTCAAGCGAAATGCCGTCTATCAGGTCTACAGGGTCGAGCACATTGCCTTCGGACTTGCTCATCTTTTTGCCTTGGGCATCGCGCACCAGGCCATGGATGTATACGTCTTTGAAGGGCACCCGACCGGTGAAGTGCGTGGTCATCATGATCATTCGGGCGACCCAGAAGAAGATGATGTCGTAGCCGGTGACTAAGACGCTGCTGGGGAGGTAAAGGTCGTAGTCGGATGTTTGGCTTTCTCTTTCGCTGTCGCTTCGGACCGCACCGGGCTCGGTCTTGCTCATACGCGCTTCGAGCGCCAAATCGTTGCGACCGAGCCCGGTGCGCTCCTGCGGATTTGGTGCGCTATCGGGCCAGCCCATGGTGCTGAAGGGGACTAGGGCGCTGGAGTACCAGGTGTCGAGTACGTCTTCGTCGCGGCGCAGGGGGCCTTGGTAACCTGCTGCGCGTGCTTTGGTTTGTGCGTCCTCTTCGCTGGTGGCTACTATGAAATTAGCGCCATCGACCAAGGTGCCGTCGGTGTACCAAGCTGGGATCTGGTGCCCCCACCACAGTTGGCGGCTAATGCACCAGTCTTGGATGTTATTCATCCATTGGTTGTAGGTGTTGACCCAGTTTTCGGGCACAAATTTAACTTCGCCTGAATGCACGGCGTCTATGGCTTTTTGCGCAATGCTTTTGCCCGTAGGGTCTTTGTCGCTGACCTTGTTCATGGCCACAAACCACTGGTCGGTCAGCATGGGCTCGACCACTTGGCCGGTGCGGGCGCAAATCGGGAGCATCATTTTGTGGGGTTTGATTTCCAGCATCAAGCCTTGTGCTTCCAGATCTCGGTTGACGGCTTTGCGCGCTTCGAAGCGGTCTAGGCCTTGGTAGGCGGCGGGGCCGTTAGCGTTCACCTTGGCATCCAGGGTAAAGATGGTGATTAGCGGCAGATCGTGGCGCTGGGCGCAAGCGTAGTCGTTGAAGTCGTGGGCGCCGGTGATCTTGACGCAGCCCGAACCAAAAGCGCGATCCACAAAGTCGTCTGCGATGATGGGGATTTGACGGTCGCACAGCGGCAGATCCACCAGCTTACCTACCAGGTGTTGGTAGCGCTCATCTTCTGGGTGTACCGCCAGCGCGCCATCGGCCATCATGGTTTCGGGGCGGGTGGTGGCAATCGTCATGCCCTGTTGCATCACGCCATCGATCAGCTGCGGGCCGTCCGCAAACGGGTAGCAGATGTAGTGCATCTTGCCTTCGGACTCGGTGGCTTCCACTTCCAGGTCGGACACTGCGCTCATCAGCACCGGATCCCAGTTGACCAAACGTTTACCCCGGTAGATCAGGCCCTGTTCGTAAAGGCGCACAAAGGTTTCGGTCACCACGCCCGAAAGCTTGGCGTCCATCGTGAAGTACTCGCGGCTCCAGTCCACGCTGTCGCCCATGCGGCGCATCTGGCGGGTAATGGTGTTGCCTGACTCTTCTTTCCAATCCCAAACCTTGGCGATAAAGTTTTTGCGCGCCTCGGGTGGCGTCGCACCCATGGCGTGGCGGCTGATGCCCTTGTCCTGCAATTGGCGCTCCACCACGATCTGGGTGGCGATGCCTGCATGGTCGGTGCCCGGCACCCATGCGGTGTTAAAGCCGCGCATGCGGTGATAGCGCGTCAGGCTGTCCATGATGGTTTGGTTAAACGCATGCCCCATGTGCAGCGTCCCGGTCACATTGGGCGGAGGCAGCTGAATTGCAAACGAGGGTTGACTGGCGTCGGCCTGGCCGCTGCCACGCACGCCTGCCAGGCCGTAACCGCGTTTTTCCCATTCCGGCCCCCAGTGTGCCTCTAGCGCAGCGGGTTCAAAAGACTTGGACAGGGATTGCAATCCGGGCTGGTCAGGAGGTGTTGTGGACATGGGGCTTTAAATGAGTGGCCGCAGCCGCAGTGCGGTGCCGCAGGGGAAAGAGCGTCAATTTTACAGAAGCGCCTGCCCGTGGATGCTTGGGCACGCGCGGGCCTGGCGACTTCACGCGTGGCAGTTACCATCGCGCCCATGGAAAATTTGTCCCCACCAACACCCGGCTTTCGCAAGCTGCCCGCCCGCTACGCGGCCATCGTCCTGCCTTTTTTCTTGTCCTGCATCATGACCTGCTTGATTTCAGGAATCAGTACCTTGCGCGGCGTGGGCTTGGCGCCCGGCGTGCTGCAACTGTGGCTTGGCTCTTGGGGCGTCTCTTGGCTCATCGCCTTTCCGACCTTGATGGCAGTGCTCCCATTCGTGCGCCGCCTAACCAGCAAAGTGGTCGAGATGCCCTAGCGCAGCGGCAGCGCGGCTTACACCGGGCTGCTGACTGCTGGGTTTGCGTCGGCTATTTGGCCTCGACCAGGGCTTAGGCATTGCGCAGCGTAAGCCCATTGTGGCGTACGCCCGTCCGCACTTCAGGCGACAATTCGGCTTTCACCTGTGCACCTGATCAAGATCATGCTGTTTGCTCTCTCGCCCGCCAAGTCCCTGGATTACGAAACACCACTCAAGGTGCAGACGCATTCGGCGCCTTTATTTGTTAAGCAGTCGCAAGCGCTCATCAAGGTACTGCGCGGCTACACGCCACCGCAAATTTCTGAACTCATGGATTTAAGTGATGCGCTGTCCGGCCTGAACGTGGCGCGTTACCAAGCGTGGTCGCCGCGCGCGACAGAAAAAAATGCACGCCAAGCGCTGCTAGCCTTTAACGGCGATGTCTATGACGGCCTGAACGCTCGCGCGCTGGGTGAAGATGCGTTGGGCTGGGCGCAAGCGCATGTGTGCGTGCTCAGCGGTTTGTACGGTGTGCTGCGGCCTTTGGACTTGATGCAGCCCTACCGTCTCGAAATGGGCACCCGCTTGCCCACGGAGCAAGGAAGCGATCTGTACCAGTTCTGGGGCAGTCGCATCACCGATTACCTGAATGAACGCCTGCAGGGCGATGCCGAGCCGGTGCTCGTTAACCTGGCTTCGCAAGAGTATTTCAAATCCGTCAAGCCTAAGTTACTCAAGGCGAAGGTGATTGAATGTGTGTTTGAAGACTATAAAAACGGCGTGTACAAAATTATCAGTTTCAACGCTAAACGGGCGCGCGGCGCCATGATGCGTTTTGCGATTGAGCAGCGCATGGATAAGCCTGAGCAATTGCAGGACTTCACCGGCGATGGCTACAAGCTGGCTGCTAAGGTGTCCACGCCAGATCGATTGGTGTTTCGCCGCAAGTTAGCAGGCGCCTAAATAGCTATGAACACCACATCCGCCTCCGCCAAACCCGAGCAATCACCCCTGGGCAAAGCCTCCAGCTACATAGACCAGTACGACTCCAGCCTTTTGTTCCCGCTGCCCCGTGCGGACAAGCGCGACGAATTGGGCATTGCGGGCGACCCCCCATTTTTCGGAGCTGATCTATGGACGGCATTTGAGCTGAGTTGGCTCAACCCGCGCGGAAAGCCGCAGCTGGCGCTGGCGCATTTCACTGTGCCTTGCGAAAGCCCCAACATCATCGAGAGCAAGTCCTTCAAGCTCTACCTCAATAGCTTTAACAACACCGTATTTGCCGATAGCGATGAGGTACTGGCCCGTATGCGCAAAGACGTAGCCGAGGCACTGTGGCGCGGAGCCCCGGTGCAGGGCAGCGTGGGTCTGCGTCTGATCGCGCCCGAATTGTTTGATCGCGAACCCATCTACGAGTTGGACGGCTTAAGCCTGGACCGGCTGGATATTGAATGCACGCGTTACACCCCTGCGCCGGATTTGCTGCGTGTGAGCCTGGGTGAGGCGCCGGTAAGCGAGGTGTTAGTGAGCAATCTGCTAAAAAGCAATTGCCTGGTGACCGGCCAGCCCGATTGGGGCAGCGTGCAAATTAGCTACACCGGCGATGCGATTGACCAAGAAGGTTTGCTCCAATACCTGGTGAGCTTTCGCAACCACAATGAATTTCATGAGCAATGCGTGGAGCGCATCTTTATGGACATTTGGACGCGCTGCAAACCGATCAAGCTATCGGTCTATGCCCGCTACACCCGGCGCGGCGGCTTGGACATCAATCCCTTTCGCACCAGTCATCCGCAAAAGCCTCCGGCCAATACGCGTACTGCGCGGCAGTAAGCGCGATCAGGCTAAGTCGTTGAAGGACTTGAGTTCTGCGAGGTCCGGGTAATTGCCAGTGCGTTTGCCCTGAAATGCCATCACCGCTTCGCCCACATGGCGGTTGCTCCAGATAGCTGCTTGCAGCCAACCCATTTGTTTGAGCGCTTCATCGACGGTGTGGTCTCGCGCATAGTGCACCGCTTGCTTGGTGCCCCAGATGGCGACCGGCGGCTTGGATGCGATCTCAACGGCGCATTGCAATGCCGCTTCCACAGTTTGTTCGTGAGTTTCAAAAACGGCGTTGAGCAGGCCGTAGCCCAGCGCCTTGTCAGCGCCCATGCGTCTTCCGGTGTAGGCCAGTTCTTTCACCACGGCCAGCGGTACTAACTTGGGCAGGCGCTGTAAGGTGCCGACATCGGCCACCATGCCAATATTTATTTCCTGGATACAGAAAAAAGTGTCTTTGCTGCCGTAGCGAATGCAGCAGGCAGTGACCATGTCCACCGCGCCACCAATCACGCCGCCCTGCAAGGCCGCGATTACCGGAATGCGCAGCGTCTCCAACTTGGTGAAGGTGGCCTGCATTGCCGTCAAATTATCAAAAATTGCGGCGCGACCTTCGGGCGATTGGTCGTCCATCTGGATGGCGCCGGCGAAGTTTTCCAGCGCCATGCCCGCGCTGAAATGTTTGCCTGCGCTGCTAATCACCAGCACGCGGGCAGCTTTGTTTTTGTGCAGATCGGTGAGTACGGTGTCCAACTCGCTCCAAAAGCGTGGTCCCATGGTGTTCAGGGCCTCGGGGCGGTTCAGTACCAGGTGGGCGATGTGGTTTTCAATCGTCAGGGAAAAGCAATGCATTGCGGTCATGGGGTGTCTCCGGTTCTATGGGTAATAGCTTAGCGTCCTCCGCCCGCAGCAGCGAGCCCACCCTGACACCGAGGAGACGCAAGCGTTTTTGCAGCGGCGCACGCTTCAGGCAAAGGCCCGCAGCGCGGCGTATTTCGATGGAGTCGGCCGTGTATTGGGTCAGGCTATGGTCTCGGGTCGCGATCAGAAAATCCGCATAACGCAGCTTGATACCGATGGTTCTGCCGACATAGCCTTTGCGCTGCAAATCAGCAGCCACCTGCTCGCACAAGCGTGTGAACACGGCGCCCAGCTCGGCGCGGTCGCGCACTGCGTCTAGGTCCCGGTCGAACGTGGTTTCGCGACTCATGCTGACCGGTTCGCTTTCGGTGACCACGGGCCGGTTGTCGCGGCCCCAGGCGGCGTCATGCAACCAGACGCCGGTTTTGTTGCCAAATGTTTCTACTAGCCACGCCGGGTCTCGCTGCGCCAGTTGGCCAATGGTGTCAATGCCGTGGCCCTTGAGCTTGGCGTCTGCTTTGGGGCCAATTCCATTGATTTTGCGGCAGGCCAGCGGCCAGATCATGGGCTGTAGGTCTTCTTCCGCGACGATGGAAATACCATTGGGCTTATTAAATTCACTGGCCATCTTGGCTAGCAGTTTGTTGGGCGCCACACCTACCGAACAGGTCAGGCCCGTGTCTTCAAGAATTGCCTTTTGAATCAAGCGTGCGAGCACACGGCCGCCTTCGCGCTGGCCACCGGGTACCTCGGTAAAGTCGATATACACCTCGTCCACGCCCCGGTTTTCCATGACCGGCGCAATGTCGGTAATGATGGATTTAAAGCGCTGCGAATAATGCCGGTATTGCGCAAAATCCACCGGCAGTAAAACAGCTTGCGGGCAGAGCTTGGCCGCCTTCATCAAGCCCATGGCCGAACCCACACCGAACTGGCGTGCAGCATATGTTGCGGTGGTAATGACGCCACGCCCGGTGTAGTCGCGCAACACCGGAAATTCGGATACCGGGATTTGATGCAAAGCGCGACTGGTGTCCCTCAGCATCAAGTCTTCATCAATTTTGCGGCGCCCGCCACCGATGACCACCGGCAAGCCTTTGAGCTGCGGGTAGCGCAGCAATTCGACCGACGCATAAAACGCGTCCATGTCTAGGTGGGCGATGCGGCGCAGCGTCACAGGTGCAGCGGCGGTCGTCTCGGTTAGGGCTCAGGGATGGGCTGTGGGAAAAGTTCCCGGCAACAAAATCGCCTTATCGACGTTTTGCAAATCGGTGTGACCACAAAAGGCCATGGTCACGTCCAGCTCTTTGTGCAGAATTTGCAGGGCTTTGGTCACACCTTCTTCGCCCATGGCGCCCAGGCCATAAACCATGGCGCGACCAATCAGGGTTCCGCGTGCGCCCAAGGCCCAAGCTTTGAGAACGTCTTGGCCGCTGCGGATGCCACCGTCCATCCAGACTTCGATCTGGTCGCCCACCGCCTGGACGATGGCCGGGAGCGCCTCGATGCTGGACTGCGCGCCGTCCAGCTGGCGTCCACCATGGTTGCTGACTACGATGGCATCAGCACCGCTTTGGACTGCCAATTTGGCGTCTTCCACATCTTGTATGCCTTTGAGTATGAGTTTGCCGCCCCATTGTTCTTTCACCCAGGCCACATCGGCCCAGGATAGGCGCGGGTCAAACTGTTCATTGGTCCAGGCCGCCAGCGATTTCATGTCGCTTACAGCTTTGACGTGACCGACCAGGTTGCCAAAGCTATGGCGGCGCGTGCCGGCCATGCCCAGGCACCAGCGCGGCTTAGTCAGCAGGTTGACGATAGTCGATAGGGTGGGTTTGGGTGGTGCAGTCAGGCCGTTCTTCAGGTCTTTGTGGCGCTGTCCAATTACTTGCAGATCCAGGGTCAGCACCAGCGCGTCGCAACCGGCTTTGCGCGTGCGCTCGATCATGTTCACCATGGCCTGGCGATCGCGCATCATGTACAGCTGGAACCAGAAGGGCCGGGTGGTGTGAGCCGCCACGTCTTCGATGGAGCAAATGCTCATGGTCGAAAGCATAAATGGGATGCCAAACTTTTCGGCAGCGCGCGCGGCTTTGATTTCGCCATCGGCGCATTGCATGCCGGTCAGGCCTACCGGGGCAATCGCCACCGGCATCTTCACGTCCACCCCCACCATGCGGGTGGCGGTGCTGCGGTTTTCCATATTCACGGCTACGCGCTGGCGCAACTTTATTTTCTGAAAATCCTCGCTATTGGCGCGGTACGTGCCCTCGGTCCAGCTGCCGGAGTCGGCGTAGTCATAAAACATGCGCGGCACGCGCTTTTGGGCCAGAACGCGCAGGTCTTCGATGTTGGTAATAACAGGCATGGCAAATCGCAATTCAAAATTTAGGTGCGGCGATAGTAAAGCCCGCAGCGCGGTGGGCGCATGAAAGCTGGGCGCGGGTGGATGAAAAAATTTACCCGGCCCGCGCCACCGTCCCCCGGCAAGCCGAGCCGGCGGTAGCCGATGACCTGTCAGTTGGCTTTGATACCGGCCGCGTTCACCAGTTTGCTGGTGGCCTCAGTTTCGACGCGGATGAAATTGTCAAAAGCCGCAGACGTCATTGGCATGGGCGTTGCGCCGATGACGTCTAGACGGTTTTTGAACTCCTTGTTGTTCAGGATTTTTACCACCTCGGCATGGAGGTGGTCGATGATGGCTTTAGGCGTTGCAGAAGGCGCCATCATGCCAACCCAAAAGGTGTATTCCGATCCTGGGAAACCCGCTTCCGCTGTCGTGGGTACGTTCGGTAGGTCATCCGATCGTGTGGGCGTGCCCACCGCCAAGGCCTGTAGCTTGCCGTCTTTGACCAAGGGCAGTGCCGACACGATGGGGGCGAAGAACCAATCTATGCGCCCGCCCATGGTGTCGGTCAATGCCTCGGGTGTGCCCCGGTAGGGAATGTGTGTGGGCGCAATACCCGCAGCCAGGCGGAATTTTTCGCCGTTGATATGCGTGGCCGAGCCATTGCCGGCGGAGCCATAGTTAAAAGCATCGGGTTTGGCTTTGACCTTGGCGACCAGGTCTTTCACATCTTTGTAGCCTTTCGAGGGTGATACCACCAGCACGTTGGGCAGACTGGCCAGCGTGGTCACGCCGGACAGGTCTTTTAGCGTGTCATAGGGCAGGTTGGGGTAGAGCGAGGGGTTGACCACATGGCCCGAGGAGTGCACCAACAGGGTATAGCCATCGGGCGCGGACTTAGCCACCATATTGGCCGCAACCGTGCCACCGGCGCCCGGTTTGTTTTCTACGACTACAGGCTGGCCCAGCGCGGCGGACAGACGCTCGCCTACGGCGCGGGCAATGATGTCGGTGCCGCTGCCTGCAGTGAACGGGACCACCAGTTTGATGCTTTGTTTAGGCCAGTCCGATTGGGCTTGGGCGGTGCTTGCGATCGCGGCAATAGCCAGCAGGGTAAGGGTGGTGAATAAGCGGCGTGTGGTCATAGTGGCAAGCTCCTCTTTGTTTTGATGCAGGTGGGTGATTCAGGTGGACGGGGTGACGGGCGGATAGGGCATGGCCAGCAAAATACTTGCGGGGCCGGCGCTGCGGTTAATCAACTGGCGCTTTTCGCCCGGCGCAAAGCACGCCGAGTCGTGGCGGCCAAGTACCGATTCGGTGGTGATGCCATCGCGCTCGCTGATTAGGGTGACTTCACCCTCCAAGACCACGTAGTGCTTTTCCAGGGGCGATGGGTCCAGGCCGGTGTGGCCGCCCGGCGCAATGATGGAAACGCCCATCCACAGAGTGTGCGAAGGGCCTGCCTCGTGCCCTTGCAGACGCAGGCACTGCATGTCGAAATGGCGCGGCGCGGTGTAGGGCGGAGCCTGGTCAAAGCGGGTGATGTTCATGGGCGAATCCTGGAACTAGGGCGTTAGCACCATGCGCGCGCTGGCGCCGGCAAACACGGCACGGTAGGCGTCCATGGCATGGTCTAGGTCAAACACGTTTTCACTGGCAACCGGGTAGGGCTGCAAGCTGCCATCTTCAAAGCCTGCGCGCAATGCGTTCAGCCTTTCGCACGCGGCCACGCAGCCCAGCACCAGCGTGTCAATGCCTACAAAAGTATGCACATTGCGGTAAAAGCGGAACACATCGAAGGGCACGGTGTCGCCCTTGCTGCCGATGATAAAAATTTGCGATGCGTACTTGGCCATGATCGTATTGCCAAGCGTCCAATAGACTTTGTTGACCGTGTTAAAGACCAAGTCCGCACCGCGCCCTTGTGTCAGGTCCATGACTGCCACCGTGGCATCCACGGCGCTGGCGTTGACTACCTCCACCGTACCGCTGGCAAAGCCTTCCAGGTGGTCGCTGCGCTGTACCGCAATCACGCGAGCACCTGCACGGCTGGCAATTTGCACTGCTGCTTGGCCTACTTTGCCATTAGCCCCTAGCACCGCCACAGTTTGGCCGCGCTGCACGCCGCCCACGCGGGCAAAGCCTTCACAGGCGGTAACAAAAGGAACGCCCAACGCACCGGCTTGCTGCATGCTCAGGCCCAAAGGGACGGGAATCGCCGCCTCCTGTGGCAGCAGCAAATAGCGCGCATGGCTGCCATCGCGGGTGATGCCAATGTCGCCGCCGGAGCCCCACACTTTTTGTCCGATCAGGCTGCTCGGGCCATCCACAATTTCACCAGCAAAGTCGCGCCCCGGCGTGCGCGGAAACACGGCTTGGGGCATAAAGCCCAGCGTGGCTTTGACGTCGCTTGGGTTCACGCCAGCAGCATGAACCCGTACCAAAATTTCGCCCGGCCCTACGGCGCGCGGCGCTTGGCTGCCTAAGTCCAGCACCAGCGTATCAATGCCCGAAGCCTGGGTCCGCACGCGCAGCGCTTTGCCCGTCATTGCGATGTCGCTCATGCGCCCGCCAGTTGCAGCATCTGCCGCATCTCTAGCGAGGAGGCCACGCTGCCCCCCAATTGTCGAATGATGTGCACCGCCTTGGCCACCAATTCGGCATTGCTTTTGGCCAGCACGCCTTTGTCCAGAAAAATATTGTCTTCCATGCCCACGCGTACATGGCCGCCGAACAACCAGCTTTGTGCCACCATGGGGAATTCGCTGCGGCCAATGCCAAAAGCGGACCACACCGCGCCCGGCGGTAAAAGGTTGCGAGCGTAGAGCAAAGTTTCGGGCGTGGCGGCAAAACCGTATTTCACGCCCAGAACAAAAGTCCAGAGGCCCGGGCCTTGCAGTGTGCCGTCTGCAATTAGGTCACGCGCCAAGTGCAAGTCGCCGGAGTCAAATATTTCCAGCTCTGGCATCACACCTGCGGCTCGGATCACGGCGGCCATGCGCCGCACATTGCGCGGGGTATTGATCACCACATCGGGCCCGCTGTTCATGGTGTTGAGGTCCAGCGAACAAATGTCGGGCCGAATCAGCGCGATATGTTCCACCCGCTTTTCCGGTGGCAGCAAGGTGGTGCCCGGCGCGTACTGCTTGGGGTCTTCTGCGTCCGGCACAAAGCGCCCGCCCGGGCCCGTGGTCAGGTTGATCACCAGCACGGTGTTGCGCTTGCGGATGCGGTCTACCACGTCGCGGTACAAATCTACTTCCATGGACGGTCTGCCGGTGGCCGGATCGCGCACATGGATGTGCACCGCTGCGGCACCGGCTTCACCCGCGGCCAAACATTCGTCGGCGATCTGTTCGGGAGTTATCGGTAGGTGCGGCGTTTGTTCGGGCTTGGTCAGGTTACCGGTGACGGCGCAGGTGATCAGCGTTTTGTTTTCAAACATCTCACAAACTCCTTCCGCCATCGACCACAAAGCGCGTACCGGTGGCAAAACGCATGGTGGTAGCACAAGCTTCGATGGCGCTCGCCACGTCTTCCACCACGCCCACGCGCTGCAATGGCATGGTGGCGGCGGTCTTGGCATTGAAGTCCGGACCGCGCCCCGGCACAAAACTGGAATCCACTACGCCTGGCGACACGCTGAGCACCCGCACCTGCGGCGCTAGCGCTTTGGCCAGCGACTTAGTCAGCACATCGACACCGGCTTTGGCTGCTACATAGGCCAAGTTGCTCCCGGCGCCGGTAAAACCGGCGATGGATGAGACATTGACGATCAACCCGTCGCCGCCCGCCTTGAGTAGCGGCGCAAAAGCGCGCACGCTGGCAAACATGCCGCGCAAATTGCTTTGAACAATGGCGTCAAACAAATCGTCGTCCAGTGCCTCCAAATCGGCTGCGGGCACTGCCTTGGTAAAACCGGCGCTGTTGACCAAGATGTCGCAGCGCCCTGCGCGAGCTTGTACTTGCGCTGCAGCTTCGCGCAACGAGGCGCTGTCGGTCACCGAGGCGCACAGTGCTAGGTGCCAGCCCGGCTGCGCCGCGCCGGGTAATTGGTCCAGCTTCTTTTGCACTTCTTCGGTGCCGCTGCGGTCCAGCGAAACGATGCGTGCGCCCAGTTTGGCCAGGCGCACTGCGGTGGCAAAGCCGATAGCGCCTTTGCCACCGGTGATAACGGCGACACGGTTGTGCAGCGAATGCAGGGGTTCAAAGCTCATGAGTGGGGGCTGCCTTGTTAGGGAATCGGTGGGGCGGGAAACACGGTGTCGCCTTCTTGCAGCACCAAGTCAAAGTCCAGACGGAAGGCTGACGGCGCGCCTTGGGACTGGCGAGCAAAGCGGCCCACCAGGCTGTCGGCGACGGAAAAGGTCACGTCCGTGGCAAGGCGCTCGTCGTCGTCGGCAAATACCTGGGTCACCAGCACTTTGTAGCCGGGTTTGGACACCATGAAATGCAGGTGCGCGGGCCGGTAGGGGTGGCGGTTTTGCTCCTTGAGCAGCGCGCCGCAGGGGCCATCGACCGGCACCGGGTAGCCTGCGGGCCGAACGGACAAAAAATGGAAAGCGCCTGTAGCGGCGGTGCGGAACTGGCCGCGCAAATTCATGTCGGGCTGCTGCGAGTCCTGGTTTTCATAAAGGCCGACGGGCGAGGCTTGCCAGACATCGACCACCGCATCGGCCAGCGGTTGACCCCCCGCGTCGCGGACCGTGCCTTGCACATGCAGGCTTTGGGTGGCGTCCTGCGCTTCCTGGCCGCGTGCAATATTGGCGCCCAGTGGCAGTTGTGGCGATTGGGCACGCCAAAATGGGCCGAGCAGCGCCGCATCCGTATGGTGATTACGTGCGCCGTCCGGGCGATCGTTTAGCAGATTGATAAGGCTGGAGGCGCCCAGGATGTCAGAGAGCAATATCACTTCGTTCTTGGCTGGGCCGGTCGATTGGCCCAGCGCCACCAAAAAATCGCAAGCGTTTTCAAACTCGGTCTGGTTGGGCTGCACTTCGCGGATAAAGGCGTGGACATGGGCTATCAGGCTGTGGCTGATCTGGCGCAAGCGCGGGTCCGGCACGCCGGCCATGACCTTTTGCACCTTGTCGGTGATGTTGTGCACGTTGACAAAATCCATCCGGGCAGGCTCCTGGGGGGGTGGTTATCAATTCATTCTAGTTTGGCGGGCCCCGCGGCATCCTTACTCTGCATCGCGCGATTGCACGCGCCACGCGGCCGCCTAAACCGCAGCGCCACCGGGGGTATTATTTGCGGAGCATGTAAACCCATCATGTCCATTACAACGAAGGAGAAAGTATGCGCAGCACACGACGCACCCTTTTACAGGGCTTGGCCGCAAGTTCATGGATGCTGACAGCACCCGGTCTAGTGCGCGCTCAAAGCTCGCCCACCAAGACCACTGTGGCCCTGATCAGCTTTGGCGGCGGCTTTAACTTACCGGTGTGGGCGGCGCAGGAGCAAGGCTTTTTTGCGGCGCAGGGCCTGGACGTACAACACACCATCACCGTGGACTCCAAACAAGTCTTTAGCGGGATGATGGAAGGCAAATACCAGGTCGCTATCACCGCGCTGGACAACATCGTGGCCTACCAGGAAGGCGAGGGCGAAGTGAAGTTTGACCCGCCCTCGGACTTTTTCGGCTTTATGGGTTCGGACGACGGATTCTTGAGTCTGGTGGCCGCGCCTGATGTCAAAAGTATCGGCGAATTGCGCGGCAAAACGGTGTCGGTGGATGCTATGAACAATGGCTTTAGCTTTGCTATGCGGGACATGATGCGCCGAGGCGGGGTGGCCGAGGCTGATGTGCAATGGGCCCGTGCCGGAGGCACCGACCGGCGCTTTGCCGCGCTGATGGAAGGCCAACACGCGGCCACCATGCTACGTGCGCCTTTTGATATTCAAGCCAAGAACCGAGGCTTTAACGTGCTGGCTACCACGCGCCAAACTATCGGGGCTTATTTGGGCATCGTCGGCGCGACACGCCGCACCTGGGCGCAACAAAACCCGCAGGCGGTTATCGGCTTTATCCGTGCCTACCGAGACGCCATCGCGTGGCTTAAGAGTCCTGCCAACCGTTCGGCGGCCCAAGCGCTTTTGATGCGCAAAGTGCCCGCGATGAGCGAGGCGGTGGCGGCACAGTCCTGCACCATGCTGCTCGATGCGCAAACCGGCTTTTTCTCGGATGTAGGCCTAGACGAAAAAGCCGTACAAGCCGTTTTGGACTTGCGCAGCAAACTCGGCGAAAGTAGGCGCGCTTTGACTGATCAGAGCAAGTATGTGGACCGAGCTTATTGGAAAGCGGCGATGGGAGGGTAATGGCTAAAGGTCCGATAGGAACTAGCGGCAATTAGCAAAATCTGCTGAACCAAACTGATAGGAATTTCAGTTGGTGCCCGGGGCCGGAATCGAACCGGCACGCCTTGCGGCGGGGGATTTTGAGTCCCCTGCGTCTACCAATTTCACCACCCGGGCAGTGTGCAGCGAAGCCGGAGATTATGGCACAGGCGCTTGCGCTGTTTGACAC
>Ga0214919_10000864_pt1 | contig 51313 bp, 22 predicted proteins | sample LL1503_MetaG_FD_177994 | JGI IMG/M metagenome (GOLD analysis project Ga0214919, IMG submission 177994) | Freshwater microbial communities from Lake Lanier, Atlanta, Georgia, United States - LL-1503 | ecosystem: Environmental > Aquatic > Freshwater > Lake | place: USA: Georgia | collected...
ACTCCTGACGTATTAATTAATCCAATAGCCGAACCTCCACTAATATCAAACGTTACTCCACTTGGAGTTCCTGTTAAGGTTATGGCTGATGTAGTGTTTCCAGCACAATACGTTTTTGCAGATAGTGCTGTAGCAACAGTAGGTGTTGGATTAACCGTTACCGTAGCACTGCCACTTTGTGTTTGCGAACAGTTGTTAGCGTCTGCAACACTTACTAAAGTGTAAACAAAATCTCCAGCTGCAGCAGTGGAAGCATTAACCGTTACCGATGTATTTGTTCCTGTCGTTGAAACCGTTTGGTTTGAACCTCCATTGACTTGATAAGTAAATGTATATGGCGCTGTACCGGTTACTCCCGTAAAGGTTACTTGTGGTGAAGTACTGTTTTGACATACGCCTGTAGAACCACCACTGATAGAAGCTGTTGGTAATGGGTTGACGGTCAAGTTTAATACTTCTGTAAGACAACTATTAACAGAAATGCTATAAGTTCCTGATGTAGTATAAGTTGATTCATTTAATGACCAAGTGTAACTATCACAAGCTGTAATTGGAGTGGTGTTAGTAACAAAATTATATAAAGAAATATTACTATCGTTACAGTCGGTATTATTAACAGAATAACCTGCAGGTGGTGTAGTAGCATTTACAGCACATATACCACTTACTAAATTGCCTACTCCATAACCGTCACCATCCGCATCCGCATAGAAGGAGAAAGTAGCGTTTTTAGTAGCATCACTATCATTACAATCTGTATTGTTGACTGAATAACCTGCTGGCGGTGTAGTAGCATTTACAGCACATATACCACTTACTAAATTACCTACTCCATAACCGTCACCATCAGCATCCGCATAGAAGGAGAAAGTAGCGTTTTTAGTAGCATCACTGTCATTACAATCTGTATTGTTGGTTACATAACCCGTAGGCTGACCTTGACAAGTAGTTTGAGTAACAGCAGTGTTCCCAAATCCGTCACCATCAGCATCAGCATAATAAGTTACTAAAGGACGTACTGCAATAACAACTGTATTGTTAGCTGAAATTGTTGTAGCACAATTAGGTGTTAAATCAGTTCTTGTTATAGAAGTGATTGCAAGTGTTCTTCCATTATTTGCCTGTGCTATAGCTACAGTAAACGAAGCGTTTCCTGAAGCATCAGCAACTACACCAATGATAGCTGTTTGACCTACACCGTTGATAGAATAATTAATGTTAGAAGTACTATTAGGTAATAAACCAGTCAAGTTAAAAGTACTTGGTGCACCTATACATGTAATTGTTGGTTGCGTAATAGAACCTAACGTTGAAGGTGTTAACATATTTAAGTTAACAGAACTTGTGTTAGTACATCCCAAAGCATTTGAAGCAGTTAGTGTATAAGAAGCTGCACCAGTAGTTTTAGCATAAACCGTTGCGCTATTTGTACCTGTGTAAGCAATAGTAGCAGCAGCATTAGTATATAATCCTGTAACTGGAGACCAAACTGTTGCATTAGTAGTAGCAATTTTTACATTATCAATTAACCAACCGTAATAGTTAACTGAAGAATCAGTAGTATAACGGAAACGTATTCTGAATTTATCTGTCAATGCCAATGTCGGTATAGAAATAGTTTCTGTTTTCCACATTGAGTTACTTGGAGTTGTAGTAGCAGTGGAACCCCAATCCGAATAACTAGCAGAAGTAAATCGTACACCACTATTAAATACTGAAGTACTTGCAGAACCTGTATAATTTGCAACTGGGAAAGTATTCCATGTACTTCCTCCATCAGAAGAATACTGCGGAATTGCAAAATCATAACCCGCTTCTGTACCTACAATCTGAGAATAAGTCAAAGTTGCATTGGCTAATCCTGAAAGGTTAAGATCACTGTTCATAGTAAAATTAACATTATTAGAAGCAATAGAGGTTGTTAACAGAATAGAACCAGTTCCTTCTGAATACAAAGTGCTATTTACACTTGCAGAAGCACCTGTAAATCCAGAAACACTATCAAAACTATTAGAATACCTATTAACTGAAGTATTACCTGCTGCAAGTGTAACAACAGATCCAGCACAGTAATCTAAACTGCTAGCGGTAATAGTTGGTACAGCTGGTTGACTAACCGTCAATGTAGCTATACTTGAAGTTGCTATTCCACAAGGATTAGCATCCGATACTAAAGCACGGAATTGATAACCTGTAATAGAATTTGTAGCTCCTGTAATAGTAAGAGTAGCAGCAGTAGAACCTGAATAAGCTCCACCATCAGTAACATTTGACCAAGAAGTACCATTAGTACTCATTTGCCATTGGTACGCCACGGTTGTTCCTGTAGCAGCAACTGTCATGCTTGAATTTGCTCCAGCACAAACTGTAGCAGAAGCAGGCTGTGTGCCAATAGTAACTGCTTGATAAACTGTTATAGCAAAAGTAGAAACACTATTGTTACCACATGCTGTTACGGTATTAGTAACCGTATAAGTACCAGGCGTTGAAGTAGCAAAATTAATGGCTCCTGTAGTGGCATTGATAGTTAATCCTGCTGGCGTTGCTGTAAAAGCACCAGCAGTTCCTGTTACCACTGGAGTAACTGCAACGCTATTAGTGCAATAAGAAGCAGAGGCATAAGTAAAATCTGAATACAGAACAGTATCATAAATCACAACTGTAGCTGTAGCTGTTTGAGCAGTACAATAAGTTGTTGGATTAGTGGTGTAAGTAACTGTATACGTACCTGGTGTACTAGTAGCAGGATCAATAGCACCTGTAGTACCATCAAGAGCTAGACCAGCAGCGGAACTAAATGTTCCACCAGTATAAGCATTAGTCCCAGTTAAAGTAACTGAACCTGTTGCAGCATCTTTACAGAAAGGAGCACCAGCATAGCTAATTGAAGCTGTTGGTTTTGGATCAACAGTTGCTGTTACAGCAGTTCTAGCTGAAGAACAACCTGTACTTAAACTTAAGTTATAGAAAAAGTAATTTGTAGTTGTAGCACCACCCCAATATCCTCCAGTTACAGAAGCACTTGCGGAAGTATAAGGATAAGTAACTCCTGTAGCACCTCTCATCAAGCCTGTAATACCCGTGTAGGCTTTAACCTGAAGTCTATAACCTGTACCAGCTGGAACATTGAATCCAAGTGGAATGGTTACCGGAGATGTATTAATACCTGTTCCTGTTACACTTATTGCTGAAGTAGCTTGTAATTCAGTACCACTAGAATCAACTAACTGAACAGTAACTGTTCCAGTGCCTGTTGGATAAATAACTGCAGAGTCCAAAGTAAAAGCAGTAATAGCGTTAAATACTATACCCCAACCTGTAGTAATAAATGAACCATCAGTATTATTTGGTGAAGGAACACCAACAGTTTGAGTAGTACCTCCTGCAGATGCCTGAGCATAATAAGTAGTAGTAGCTGCAATACTTGGCGTAGTAAAACTAGTCCCTGTTCCTAAAGAAATACCACCAACTGCGTTAGAATACCAGTCAACAACTGATCCTGCATCGGCAGTTGCTCCTAATGTAACTGTACCAGTACCACAAGTTCCTGAAGGAGTTGTACCTGTAATTTGTGGATCTTTAACCGTTACAGTAACTACATTCGACTCCACAGCACCACCAGCCGAACAGCTAGTAATACATTTGAAGGAATAAGCTCCTGCAGTTGATAAAGCACCTGTTGTATAAGCAGTAGTGGTAGCCGAAGCACCTGTACCGTCTACCCAAGTAGTGCCATTAGTACTATATTGCCATTGGAAAGTAACGCCTGTGAAACCAGATGTGTTTCCAGAAAGACTAACAGTAGTTCCGTTATTACCAAAACATAATCCTGAAGGCACAGCACTTACAGTACCAGCAACTAAACTTCCACTAGTACAAGCAGGGGCAGGTGTGATTATGATAGTATAATCTTCGTAACTTCCCCAAGAACCTGTGTAACAAGGATTATTTATAGTTTCAGTATCTGTTCCTCCTATTCTCAATCGGTGAGCTCCTAATGGAGTAGTCAACGGAATAGCAAAAGCACCTGTTAATGTGGTTGGGTTTGTAGCGGCAGAAACACCTGAAAAAACCAATTCACCGGCATCAGTAAAATCAGCATCGTCATTATAATCGATCCAAATTCTTGTACCATAAGTATAACCCGTAGAATAAGTAATTCCAAAATTAACAGGTGACAATTGTGCCACTGTAATACTTTGATCAGTATAATCACCATAATTTCCTGTTTCAGCACCTGTAGTATTGTTAATTGTGCCCATAGTAACATTAGTAATACCAAAACCATCAACAGAAGTTGGCGCTGGAGTACAGTACCAATTTACAGTCAATAAAGCACCTGTAGAAGTTACAGTACATCCGTTATTGTTTACAACACAACGGTAGAAGTTTCCTCCTCCTGTTGCGGTTGTAGCAGACGTTAGAACCGATAAACTAGCCGAAGTAGCTCCAGAATAAGTATTTCCTGTTGGAGTTTGATCAATAATATCTACATAAGTTCCATTTAATGTAGCTGACCATTGCCATTGGTATGATGTAGCCGCACTGGCAACAACAGTATAAGTAGCTGTATTTCCTCTTAAAACTGTCGCAGCAGTTGGCTCAGAAGTAATTGTAGGGTTGTTAATATGTAATGTAGCAACCGAAGAAGTGACAGGACTACAAGCTGCGTTTCCAGAAACTATAACTCTATATTGAGTTCCCTCTGCAGCTAAAGCAGGATCAACAATTGAAATTGAAGCTGTTGTAGCACCAGTTCCAGCATAGTTAGACCATGAAGTACCATTAGTACTTACCTCCCATTGGTAGGTCAAATCAGAACCTGTTGCTTCAGTGGTAAATATAGCTGTACCACCTGTGGCACAAACCGTTTGATTAACTGGTTGTATAGTGATATCCACTGGATTTTTAACAGTTAAAGTAGCAGGATTACTTGGTAAGTAGAAGTTTAATACACAAAGGAATTTAACACCACTATTAGCAAGAGTAACTCCTGAAACATTCAAAGTAGTTTGATCAACTCCTGTAAAGGTAAGACCTGTAGTCGTATCTGTACCATCTACCAAATCGGCATAAGTCACACCATTATCAGTACTCATTTGCCATGTAATACCGTAAGGATCATCTCCATTAGTCACAATAGTAAATGCTGTTGAAGTAGAACCACATAAAGTAACATTAGCTGGTTGCTGAGCAATACCTGTATTACTTACCGTTAATGTAGCAACAATTGGTGTTAATGTAGCACATGGAGAAGCTCCAGTAACTAAACATTGGTATTGATAATTATCAAAAGTTTGTTCAATATTACTAAGTGTCAATACAGATGTTGTAACACCTGAATAATACGTATCATTAGATAGATTAACAAAACCTGTACCGTCATTTACTTGCCATTGGTAAGTATAGGTAGCTCCTGCAGCTGTTGCTACTTCAAAAGTAGTAGTACCACCCGGAACAGAGATTTGAGTCGTTGTAGTTCCAATTGGTAAAATAGCACCCGGATTAATAACGGTTACTATTACCGATTGACTTTTTTGACATCCAGTAACAGCATCAGTAGCTGTTACGGTATACGTAGTAGTAACCAGTGGCCTAACAGATATAGATGCAGTAGTAGCGGTAGTTGACCATAAATAAGTATATCCTGAATCTGAAGCCGTTAAAGTAGTTGAGTCCCCTTTACAGATGGTAACATTATTAGATAAAGTAAAGACAGGTAAAGCAACAGGCGTTACTGTTGTAGAAGCACTAGTAGTACAAGAACCATTAGACGCTGTAGCTGTATAAGTAATTGCTTCACTTGGTTTTGTATAAACAACAGTTGTATTACCACCTGTGTAAGCTGTTGTAGCGCCTGCAGTTGTATATAAATTTGTTGTTGGAGACCAAGTGATAGCAGTTGGTGTTACTGTTGAATAACCAAAAGTCATTTTTGGTCTACTTGTTCCTATAGTAGCAGCACCATTCCATCCTGATGGAGTTGTATCGCCAGTGTAAGAGCATACATCAGCAGCTACAACGCTATCAACATATCTAGCATTTGAAGAGGTAAATCCTGGCTGATCAACACTTACTGTAGAAGCAGTATTAAATGAATTCGCATTACTCCAGCAGAAACTTACAATAATATTAGAAGTTCCGTTCCATGCAAATGGTGAAGTGAATTCAAAAGTATTTACTCCTACTGTAGGTACAAAACTAGAATTAGTGTAAACTGATGATAAACCAGTTTCAATATTTGTAGTTAAACCTGTTAATGAACTAGCACCAACACTAATACCTAAATCAGTTAAATTAGATCCAGCAGTAGTTAAATTTAAAGCTAAACTATTAATATTCCCAGCTGACATACCTAATGCAGTCAACTCAGAAGCTTTAATTAAGAATTGTGTTTTCACACCTCCATAACCACCATAGAATGGATTAACACCAGCGCTAGTACTTGTTGAACCTCCTGCGCCTAAAACTGAAGTTCCAGTAGAACCAATTGTTCCACCTGTAGCGGTTAAAGACATTACACTGTCTGTACATACCGAAGCAGCACCTTGCGTGATAGTTACAGCACTAGGATAAGCAGCAACTGTTACTGCAACAGTTGCAGCAGCAGTAGTACATCCGTTGGCATCTATACCAGTAACTGAGTACGTAGTATTTGCACTTGGTGTAGTAATAACGCTAGCACCTGTAGTTCCATTCAATCCTAAAGCAGGTGTCCATGTATATGATACTGCACCTGATGCGGTTAAAGTGGTGCTACCTCCTGTACATACCGTAGCTGCTGGAGATACTGTTACTATAGCTGGAGCAACAACAGTAGTAGTAACCGCAGCTCTAGGACTTTCACATCCACCTGGACTCACTACAGAAACATAGAAAGTAGTGGTAGCACTTACACTAGTTGTAAATGTAGTTGAAGTACTGGTTTGTAAAGCCGTAGTAGTGGTATTATCAACATACCATTTGAAAGTAGGCGTTGTATAACCATTAGTATCGGCAACAGCAATTTTTGGTACTGTTGTACCACATTGAGTAGCATTAGTAACGGATGGGGCTGTTGGGAAAGTATATACATTTATTGTAGTTGCTTTTGTGCCTGTACAACCTGTAGTAGCATTGTAACCTGAAACAGTATAAGTAGTTGTAGTACTTGGTGTAACTGTCAATACATTTCCTGTAGTAACAGCTGGATCATTCCAAGTGTAGGCTAATGTACCTAACACTTGTGAAACTTTTTGACCTGCAAATGTAATATTAGGTCTTGAAGTAGAAGTTGTAGCTGTTGGAGATGAAGTCCAAAAAGATGGATTACTTGAATAGCCACTATTTGCAAATACTACTGTATTGCTGCCTGTTGTTACGGTAAATTGAGTAGTTGCATTAGCCCAACCATATGGCCCTGTTTGTCTAATATCAACAATAATATTTGAAGTACCATTCCAAGAGTATGGTGCTGAGAATGTGATTGTATTTGCACCTACAACTGGAGTATATGATGCTGGACCATATACATTAGTTAAACCAGTAGTTGTAAATCCAGACAATGTAGCATTAGAAGAAGTTCCAATTTTAACATTATAATCATCTATTGAAGTACCAGTTGGTAAAGCATTAATATCAAAAGTTAAAGAAGTAATGTTACCTGCTCCTAGTCCTAAAGCATTTAATTCAGCAGCAGTATAAACAAATTGCTGCCAGTCTTGATACCAGTAACCATTAAAAGCGGTCGGTTGTGAAGTTGAACCAGTTGTTGTTGTACTAGTACCTACTTTAGCAGTACCCGGAGCAATAGAATTAGTTAAAGCTGTAATGGTAGAAGAAGCTCCAACACAAATAGCCGCTGGTGTAGCAGTAGCTATAACAACTGGTAAAGCCGTAGTAGTAACCACTACACTAGCAGTAGCAGAACAACCGCCACCGCTAGCTGTTACTGTATAAGTAGTTGTAGCGGTTGGGCTAAATGTCCAACCTGTAGTTTCATTTCCTGAAACGGTAGTTGGATTAGTCCAAGAATAGCTAGTATAACCACCATTAGTAGCAATACCAATTGGTGTTAAACTGGCAGATCCGCTACAGTTTGTAGCTGTAGTACCGTTAAGTGTAAAATCATAAGGAGCAGTAACTGCAGCAGTAACTGTAACTCTAGAGCTTTCACACAAACCGTCAGCGCTAACCTCAGAAACATAAAATAACTTATTTCCTAACGTAGTAATTTGATAGTTGGATAATGTACTAGCCGATTGACCTGCTAAAGCAGTACCGCCAGTAGCTTCTAAATACCATTTAAATGTATTGCCAGAAGCCCCTGTCCCTGTTACTGAACAGGTTGGAGTACCAGCACCACATTGTGTACTATTAGTTGCAACAGGTGTAGCTATAGTTGAATTAACTTTTACCGCAGCACTAGTTAAGGAAGCACTACATCCTGTAGCGGCTATAGTAGCCGTTGCAGTAAAGGTAGGAGTAATAGCTGCACCAGAAGTATTAGTTACAATGGTTGTACCCGTAGTAGCAGTAACAGCTGGAGTTGTATTCCATGACCAGTTGTAATTAGTAGCTAAATTAGTACTCTTTTGCCCATCAAAACTCATGTTGGGTCTGTAAAGATATGCTAAAGTTGGCGATGATGGAGCCGAACAAACAGTAGTTAAATCAGCTCTGTAAACTAGAGTTGAAACATAAGATGTTGAAGAAATGCGGAATACTGCGTTACTAGCATATCCAGTATTGGCAAAACAGGTCTGGATAATTATATTAGAAGTACCATCCCAGTTGAATGGAGTTGTAAATACAATTCTATTATTTGCATAACCCGCCAATGAAGAAGGAGTATAAGTTGCAGTTGAATAAACCGAACTTAAACCTGTTTCAAAAATAGATCCTAGAGCAGTTAATGTAGTACTCTTCATTGAAATATTGAAACCACTCAAAGGAGCTGTACTTGGAGTAGCAACATCAAAAGCAACCGAAGTAATATTACCAGCAGTTAATCCCGCAGCTGTCAATTCTGAAGCTGTAATCAACATTTGATTTAAAGCACCATAATAATAGTTACCAAATGGTGCTGGATATCCAGTAGCTGTATTCACAAATGTTCCTGTTCCAACAGTTGCAGAACCACTTGCTATTACAGTACTTGTTGCTGCTAAGTTAACAGTAGCACCGCTACAAACTGCAGCTGGAGTTGCTGTAACTGAAGTTACAGTAGGTATCGCATTTACTGTAACAGCAACTGTTTTAGTAAACGGACAAGTACCATTAGAGGCAAAAGTATAAGTATAAGAACCTACAGCAGTTGGAGTGACAGAAACTGAAGTTCCTGAAATAGCAGTTGCAGCACCACTTCCTGTTGTAGAAGTCCATGAAGTTGTAGTATAATCAGAAGCACCTACAAAAGTAGCGCTTAAAGTAGCCGATTGATTCAAACATATCGAGGCAGCAGTAGCAACAGTTACATCGGTTACTGTTAAAGTAACTGCATCGGACGTTACTGGCTCACATGGAGAAGATCCATATACAATAACTCTATATTTACTTCCATTCAAAGTTCCAGTTGGAGCCGTAATTGTGTAAGAATTTGCAGTCGCTCCTGTAACATTAGACCATGAAGTACTACCATAAGTACTCATTTGCCATTGATAGGTCAATCCTGTTCCTGTAGCAGCAGCAGTAAATACGGCATTAGTACCAGAACAAACCGACTTACTAACGGGTTGTGTCGTAAGGGCCACTATGTCATTAACTACTAATAAAGCGGCATTAGAATACACCACACCATTATTTATACTACAACGGAAATAGCTATTGCTAGAATCTGAATTTAATCCCGATATGGTTAATTGATTTGTAGTACTGCTAGCAGAAGTTAATGAACTCCAATCTGCATTGTTAGTACTGTTGGTAGGACTATATTGCCATTGGTAAGTAGCATCACTTGATGTGGTTACTACAGTAAATGTAGCTGATTCATTACTACAAATCGTTTGATTAGAAGGCTGTGACAATATTGCTATAGTACTCACAGTTAAAGTAGCAACAGTAGAGGTTACTGGACTACAAGGAGCCGTTCCAGAAACGATCACACGGTATTGTGTACCGTTAAGTGACACAGAAGCAGGATTTACAGTGTAGGTAGCATTGGTTGCACCAGGAATATTATTCCAGTTGGTACCATCTAAAATTTGCCATTGGTAACCTACTCCTGTACCGGTAGCAGTTACGCTGAAGGTAGCACTACCATTTTCTAGTGCTATTTGATTAGTGGGTGGTTGCGTTATGGAAACTGGTGAATTAACGGTTACGGTTGACGTTGCAGTATTTTGACAAGTATTAGCATCAGTACCAGTTACTGTATAAGTGGTTGTTACTAGTGGTTTCGCATTTGGGTTTGGTCCGTCAGCCGGAGTTAAACCTGTCGTTGGCGACCATAAATAAGTACCAGTACTACCCGCACCCGAAGCAGATAAAGCTACTCCAGTATCTCCTAAACATCTAGACACATTACCACCTGTGATAATAGTTGGAAGTGGATTAACAGTAACTGTACCAGTATTAGCTGATGCAGTACATCCATTAGACCCAGTTAAGGTTACAGTGTATTGAGTAGAAGTAGTTGGAGTAACACCTGTTGGATTTTGAGCACTTGAGGTAAAACCTGCAGGTGTGGATGTCCAAGCATAAGTTACTGATTCTGGTTTACTTGTTGTTAACAAAACACTATCAATTGCTGGAGCTGAATATGGAGAAACACCATCACATTTATAGGTAAATACTAAACGAATAGTAGTACCTGCTAATGAAGTTGGTAAAGTTCCCGATATTAATGTATAGTTCGAAAGAGCGGTTGATGTATTAGAATATATTTGAGTATAACCTGTTGAAGGCAAAGTACCTGCAACTGGAATATTGTCAGTAGTTGTAGTATATACATTCAAGTAATCATAACCACTATCTACAAGCGCCATTTTTAAATAAAAACTCAAATTGATAGCTGAAACCCCTGCTGGTATTGCAATATCTCTGTAGAAGTGATTCACACTAGCATTGCCAGTAGCAACGTTTGCTGTTCCAATAAAGGCAGCATTTGTTCCTCCTTGTACTCCAGCAGCTGTTCCAACAAACCATTGGTTATTTATACCATTAACTACTGTCCAATTATTTAAAGGGAAAGTAGCTCCTGTTTCAAAACCACCATCACTTGTTGATGATAATGCAGTTGTTGAAATATTTGTACCTACTCCAGTAGATGTTAAATTTAATGAACCACCAGTACAAACAGCACTAACACTTGCGCTTGCTGTACCTGCAACTGGCGATGGATTAACGGTCACCGCTACCGTATTTGTAGCTTTACAACCAACTGAATCGGTTCCTGTTACCGTATAAGTTGTGGTTGCAGTAGGACTAGCCGTTGGGCTAGCAACATTAGCAAATGACAACCCAGTACTTGGTGACCAAGCATAAGTAGTAGCGCCTGTAGCCGTTAACGTAGAACTACTTCCTGAACAAATAGTAACCGCAGCAATCACACCTACTGTAGGTGGATTAGCAGTAATAAATGAAGTAGCACTATCTGCTGAACCTGCTGGGTTAGTCACACGGATAATACCGTCAACTACACCTGCAGGAGCAGTAACGGTTAAAGAGGTAGGCGATTGAGCCGTGATAGTACCTGCAAGCGTAACACCCGAAGGACCGTTAAATAATACACTAGTAACTGTTCCTAATTTAGTACCTGTAATAGTTACAACAGAACCGCCATTAGAACACAAAGTGATTGGTGATGTCGAACTAAATGCAGTTGTAAATCCTGTAATAGTTGGAGGAGTTGGTGCTGCTACTGTACCATAAGCAAAGTAACCATTAGCAGTTAAGGTTGAAGCACCAATACCTGATCCTGTAAGAACAGGACCCGCACCAAAAGTTGATGTAGCACCAGATACACGATCGTATACTCCTGATGCTGTAGGCGCTTGTACTAAAGCATAAGTTGAAAGGATACCAGATTGAGAAACTCTCACATTGGCATTCGTTAAGTTAGCAAAACCACTAGTGGTAAGTACTTCCCAACGAGCGGCAGATAAATCAGTAACATCTGAAGAACCAGTACCACTGTTAGTTGCAAATGCTTCACCACTAATAGTTGCAGCACTTGCCGCAGCAATGGTAGGATCTACAAATACAGGAGTAAAGGCACTTCCTTTACCCACTGGGAATATAGTAGAAACATCATAAGTACCTGAAGCCGTTCTTGTAGCAAAGGTTCTCGCGAATGGCCCTACTATCATGTTAGTTGCAGAAGGCGTACCCGATAAAGTCCCTGCAGCAGTAGCAGTACCAAGCGTTAATAAATTAGTTGACGTAGTATTAATTAAACCTCTTGTCATGGTTAATGTACCAGAAACTGATAAAGGAGTATTTAAAGTAACACCAGTTGCGTTAGTATTGTTTATCGTTAAAGCTGTTAAGTTAGCTGTAGGTGATGTAGCAAGATTTCTTATAGTACCATTATTTGTAATCGTCTGCGCAACACTTACCGGTGAAATTGTTATAGCAGGATTTAAAATACCTGTAGCTAATAAAGTTGATGAAGTTAATATACCACCTGTATTTACGGTTAAATCACCACCAAAATAAATGGAATTAACGTTGGATTCTCCCCCATTATTAATGGTATAATTTCCAGCATTATATATTGTATAAACCGATGCTACACCTCTGTTAGTTCCAGACGGTCCATTTACTGTAATAGCTCCAAAATTTAAAAGAGCACTGCTACTCCAGTTATTAATGTAAAAACCAGATGTGTTTCCACCAGCATCAATCGAAACTCCATTTCCAAAACGTGTGGTATGCGAAGTAGATACAGCATTTGCTGTTGCAGTGGCATTTGAATAAAAAATAGCGTACGCACTCGTATTTGTTGAAGCTGTATGAGGGTCAACGATGGTTAATGTACCTCCAGTTAAATTAATATTTGCAGCAACTTGAGCTAAATTCAAAAGAGGTGTAGCAGAAGCAACAGAATTGGCCGCTGTACCTCCAGCATTACCATCAATATTGATAGCACCACCACTTTGATTGAAAGTAGAACCAGAAGCACTAGTAATATTACCAAAAACATTTAATGTTCCAGATGATACAGATAAAGTACCATTGTTAGTAAATGTTCTATTACAAAATGTATTATCTGTAATACCAAGATTTACAGTACCACCAGCAACATTGAATATACCAGTAGTAGCTGAATTGGTAATTCCTGTTGCAGAAGCTGCAACAATATTTGTAGTTCCACCATTAGCATTAAATGTACCAGTATTAGTAAATGTACCTGTTGCAGGCACAACCAATGTACCAGTTCCTGATACCGTAATAGTAGAAGATGCATTATTAGTTAATGCGGTTGTAGAAGTTAATGTACCACCCGAAACGTTAATCGTTCCAGAGTTGGTAGTAGTAGTTGTTGAAGTTAAAGCTCCTCCACTTACGTTAATAGTAGCTCCTGCATTGTTAGCCACACTAGTTGTAGTAGCTAAAGTACCACCACTAACGTTTACTGTACCGCTGTTAGATAGTGTTGTTGTAACTCCTAAAGTGCTACCTGATACATTTAAAGTACCTCCTGTATTCACAGTAATATCATTGGCTAAAGAAGCGGTAGCATTTACGGTTACAGTAGTTCCATTAGCTATAAATACAGAATTACCCGTAGTTGGAACGGTACCTTTATTCCAAGTACTAGCGGTTTCCCAGTCTCCGTTGGCAATAGATATATAAGGCAAGTCTGCAGCAGCAACACCCATGTAAAATGGATTAGCTGTTAATTGTGTTAATGATAACCCTGTACGTTGCGCATTTGGTAAAGTGGTACCCGCTTGAAAAGTTCCTACAAATGAAGTGCTATTCATTAATCTGGCATTAGCTGTTGCTAGTGTACCATCAAAAGCATTAGTTGCAGATGCAGCAATAGTGAATGAAGTTGAGGCTGGAGATGTTCCATATAAATTAACTGACCAGTTACTATTGTATTGATTAGTAACCGTATAAGCACCATCCGCAACAGAAAGACCAGTAGTTACACCAGCAGCATCAGTGTATTTAACACCAACAATACCTGCACCTGTAGGAGTTCCTGCTCTTTGAATCCACATAGAACGCGAATTACCATTACTATCTACAAATGGATAACCTCCTGTACCTGTGGTAAATCCATTAGCGGTACCAGACGCTATTGTTGTACCTGATTGTGTTGTTGTGGTTCCAATAGCAAAAGTAGATCCAGAAGTCATACCTCCAGAAGTAAAGTTAAAGTTACCTGTACCTCTTGCTGTAGAAGTTCCCCACAATAAGGCATTGCTACCAGTTGTAGAAGCATTTCCATTAAAGGTAATAATACCAGTAAGCGAAGCTCCAGTAAAACCTGCTGCTCCCGAATTATTATTTAAAGCACCAAAGGTAACCCCTGTGCTTGAATTATTATTTATATTAATATTTGTAAAGTTAGCCGTTGGGCTAGCCGCTAAATTGTTAATTTTCCCCGAAGAACTTACAGAAACCGACTGAGCCGTTGTTTGTGCTGCAGTAGCTGTTCCTGTAGTGTTAGTAAATACCGTTGTACCTGTAGCTAAGAAAATACTTGTACTACCGTTAACCGCTATATTACCCCCTATGTTAGTTGTTAATGTTCCTTGTGTGAAGGTACCAGAAGTAATGGTTAAATTACCATTAATTGCATTGGTACTAGTAGTTTGTGTAACCACTCGTGTTGCAACTGTACCCGCATTAACAATTACTGAACCGAAGTTTAATCTTCCTGAACCAACTGATCCGTCAAAAACAAATCCAGTACCACCAGTTGCCCCTGCATCTGTTGAAGTACCATCACCAAATTGGAAGGTATGAGATGTAGATGCATTCACATTTACACCTGAAGCTAATCTACCATGAACTGCAAAAGCACTTGTTGCGGTAGCTGAACCAACATGTGGATCTTTAATCACAATAGTACCACCTGATAAGGTAGTTGTACCTGTTACCCCATAAGAAGTTCCTGAAGTACCAATTGCGAATAATGGTGTACCAGAGGCAACAGAATTAGCATTTCCAATAGTTCCACTTCCATTATTACCATCAATAGTAATAGTACCAGCACTGTGTGTAAAGTTAGATCCATCAGAAATTTGAAGGTTACCATTAACGTTTACAGCACCACCACTAACAGTTAAAGTACCATTATTAATAAATGGAGCATTATTATTAGTACAACCAACATTTAAGGTTCCACCACTAACAGTTAGCGTTCCACCAATGTTAACGGTTAAACCAGCACTATTGGCAGTTTCGGTTGTAACCGTTACAGAAGAACCATTACTAATCAATACGATATCTGAACAAGTTGGCACAACGTTACCCACCCATGTACTAGTACTTCCCCAAGCACCACCTGTAGCTGTACTTTGAATAATATTTTGAGTTCCTACATAATACGTTTGAGCAACGTTAGTTGTAGATAAAAGAGTTTTATTAGCTTCAGGAGCAGCTGTAGTACCTGTTCCAATAACAGAAGTACCATATGCAAGCGCACCTGAACCAACTGCAAAGAAGTTACTAGGAGTAGCTAAATTAAAGATACCATCGCCTCTAAAACGAACTTGCGCATCGTTAGAAGCAACATTAAAACCACCTGCAGAAGTAACTACCCAGTTACTGTTACTTCTTGAAGTAACAGTATATAAATCAGGAATAGGTGAAGAAGGGGCTGTTGTACCAGCTACTTCATTTAATTTTACCGCAACCCAACCAGCAGTTGGAGCAGTAGGCAATCCTAAAAATGAATGTCTTGCTTGGAAATTACTATTTACAAATGGAAAATGACCAGCATTACCTAAAGCCCCAACTGTTATAGTTGATGCAGCAATCCATCTTCTGAAAGTGCTTCCAGAAGTAAATCCACCTGCACTGTAAGATAATGTACCAGCAGCAGTTCCAGAAACTCCTAACGTTAATCCATTAGCTTGACCAGAAACATCTAAGAAACCATTAGTAAATGTTAAGGTACCACTTAGAGTAGCATTTGCAAAACTATTCCAAGTTGAACCAGAAAAAGTAACTCCCGAAGGATTATTATTGTTAATTATAATATTAGTGAAGTTAGCATTTGAACCTACTATCACAGCTCCAATTGGAAGTGCTGTGGAAGGTGCTGCGGAAGCAACAAAAGTTGTAGCAGTTGGTGTCCCAACGACAGTTGTTCCAGCTGGAAAAGCTCCTGCACCATTTTGTACTGCAATAACCATCCCTGCAACTAATCCTGTTGTACTAGGTACAGTAATTGTTGTAGTAGTGTTAGCAACGGTAGTAGCAGCGGACAAATACGCTCCATTTCTGAAAATACCGTTACCACTTAAGGTTTGTGCATTTGAACTTGGAGTGGTTGAATTATTTATAGTATTCTGGAAAGACAAAGCTGTCGCAGAAGTAGCAGTAAGGCTACCGTTATTAATTAGGTTTCCATTAATATTAAGCGGATTAGCATTTTGATTTAATTCCGTATTAGCATTGATGGTAACATTACCTAATACAATCACTTTACCGCTTAAACTTGTTAATCTATTAATCCCTGTAGCACCACCATTAACAATTAGATTTCCAAGTGATAAATTTGAACCAGTCAGTACCGAACAATCTACTACAAATCCTAGTACAGAACCTCCAGCATCGGTAGAAGTACCATCACCTAATTGGAGTGTATGGTTTGTACTTGCATTAACTAAGGTTGAAGCAATATTAAAGGCAAATGCTCTATTGTTGGTTCTAGATGCAGAAGTAGTATTAGCATGTGGATCTACAATAATCATTGTTCCCCCAGTTAAATAGGTATTTAATGAAGAAATATTTATCATTGGAGTTCCAGAAACAACGCTATTTGCAGCAACTCCACCTGCATTTCCATCTACTTTGATGGTTCCACCTGATTGTGAAAATACAGCTGGCGACTGTATGTTTATGTTTCCATTAACTGTTAGAGTACCTCCTGAAACATTCAATTGTGATGTAGCAGCAGCTCCAGTAACTAAAGAATAGTTACGATTAGTTCCTGTAGCACCAACAACAACCTCTCCACCAGATTGGTTTAAGACACCAAAATTACCCATGGTAATTCCTGACAATGCAATTGTTGAGTTGGTATTTAAGGTATTGCCTGTAACATTCAAGGTACCATTTATTACAATGGCTAATGCGTTACAAGCAGTAATATTAAAACTATTGTCTACAGTTACTGTAGTTCCTACAGTAATAGTAACCGTATCTGTACTAGCTGGCACTACTCCTGTATTCCAGGTTGTAGCATCGTTCCAGTTACCGTTTTTAACCGAGTAAACTGTTGCAGTAGCAGAGGCAATGTTTGCACTATTGATACCAACATAAAAATTGGTAGCAGTAGACGAAAGTGATAATCCACTTCTGTTACCAACTGCAGCAGTTGCGTTACCTGTTGCTGCAACATGTGTTCCGGCAGCAGCAGTAGCTGATTGCACCAATCTAGGCTCATTAGTTATAGCAGTAAGGTTAGTAATACCTTCCATACCACCATTAACTAAATAAGTTCCGGTGGTAGCTAAACCATCACCCGAACTTATTGCCCAATAGGCATTAGATAATCTATCAAAAGAAAAAGTTCCACTTGGGTCTGAACCGGCAACGGTAGCCAGACCAGAAGTAGATGTATAGGTAACCGAAATAGTTCCTCCTGTAGTTAAAGTTGCTGAACTTCCAACTTGGAAGTTTCTGTTAGCTCCATTTACAACAAAAGGAAAATTACCTGCAGTTGTACTAGGTAATGTTGTAGGTAACGTTGCGGTTCCAATCCACTTTTTGAAAGTTCCGTTTTTGAAACCACCAGCTGTCCATGAAGTAGTACCGGGAGAAGCAACAGTAATACCTTGTATAAAAGTACCACCACCTAAATCAACACCACCAGGACAATTCGTAAAAGTAAGTGTCCCTGAAACTGTTCCAGTGTTACCAGCAGTCAATAAACTATTCGCACCACTAAATACAACTCCGTTTGCAGAAGTATTATTAAAAGTTAAACTTGTAAAGTTTGCTGTTGAGAAAGTAACTGAATTTGTAACTAAATTTCTGAAAGAACCAGTACCTGAAATAGTTTGTGTTGCTGTAGCAGGTTGCGAAATAGCGTTAAAAAAACTACCAAAATTTAAAGTACTTGTCGTTGTTACTGTACCATTATTAATAAGATTTCCTGCCAAAAAAGTAGCAGATGAAACTCTATGCTCCGCTCCTGAATTTACAGTAAGATTTCCTAAAACACCTATATTTCCAGTAGTTGTTACTTGTCTATTATTAGTAAGATTAACATTATTGTCAAGTACTACGTTTCCTAAAATTAAAGTTGGAGAACTAACAAAAAAACCAGCTGTTCCAAAACCAGCATCTGTAGAAGTACCATTACCAAATTTAAAGGTATGATTAGTACTTGCATTAATGGCTGGAGATCCAGTTCCTGTTAATGCAAAAACTGTAGAGGAATTTGCATGAGGATCAACAATTGTAAAAGTCCCACCGTTTAAAAATATAGTACTTGGAGAACCAGTTAATGAAACTAAACTATTACTTGATGTAACGCTGTTGGTTGCAAATAATGTTGCTGCAGCCAAAGTTGTAGTTGGTGTATTGTTAACAGTAAACTGAGTGGCACTAAGAATACTGGTTACAAAAGTATTAGCCGGCAGCACACCTCCTGAAGAGACAGTCACAACACTATTAACTAATAATCCTGCAGTACTTGCAACAGTAATAATTTTACCACTACTAGAACCTGCTGTCATTGTAACACCAGCTACCCCACTATTTCCATCAACATTAATATTACCACCGTTTTGGGTAAATACCCCACCAGAGCTTTGTAAAAAGAATCCATTAATAGTAAGAGTACCTCCAGTGTTAACTGTTAAAAATCCACCATTACTGATAGTAAGGTTAGAAGCATTACCAGAAGACAAACCAACGGTAAGCGTGTTGGCACTTACTGTTAAGAAACCACTAGTTATTGCTAAAGTTCTAACGCTGGCGTCTGCATCTAAAGTCAACGCAGCACCATTAGCAACTATAAAGTTATTGGCGCTACTTATTGATGTTGGAGCAGCACCCGAACCGTCTGAACTTGTTCCCCAACTTGAGGGACTAGTAAAGGAAGTAGCGCTTGCTTTAGAAAAATAATTTATCTGCGCATTGGCGCCAATTGACATAAAGAATAAGAAAGCCAAGGCCGCTTTAAACGAGTAAATCCCGAAGCTATTTCGAGAGTTAAAATTGATGGTTGAAGTGGTCTTGACACTCGTGGCGCCAAGGTTATCTTCTTTCAATCCTAAAAGTATCAAAAGAGAACTAACGATACTTGCAATTTTTTGGGTTAAATAAAAGTTTTTCATAAGTTAGGTATTAAAGGGTGTATGATGTTTTTGTGAATTGTAATCCTTGAATTGTTTGAGTGGAATAATCGGGGAATCCCCTGTAGGAATTACCATGACCTCCGCCTCCGCCTCCGCCACTACCATCGGCAGAAGCAAGCGTAATATAATGATGAAAAAAAGAAACTTGAGTAGTGGGTTTACCAGCTAAAGCACTATAAACCATGGCACTTTGAGAAGTAGTCAAAGTAGCAAACATAAACATATAGATAAGTAAACTTTTTTTAACCAGTTTGGAATGACTTAGACCCAAAATAGCCAAAGAAGTAAACATAACAGTTTCGACACAAAAAAGATACTTCGAAAAGTAAGAAAAGTAGGTTATTATCATATAAATTTATTAAAAAGGTAAATTATATTTGGACTATAATATTAAGATAAATTTAACTTAGCAAAAAATAAAAAATAAAAAAATCGACCAATAACATCAATCTTCGATAAATGAACACTATCTATAGTCCTTGTATTACAAATTTTGCTATTATTTAAAATAACGTTAAGAGAATATTAATTAAATAAGGCTATTTTTTGTTTAATATATATTAAAAGTTAAATAGACAAGGCATAGTTTAATTTTATTACCAATTTTTAATAAAATAATAAAGGTTTTTCTAAAAATAGTATATAAAATCAGATAGGAAAAAATAGTTTAATAAAAACATTTCAAAATCTGTATTACTAATAAAAAAACAACTCCAAAACCCTTCAACAAGCTCAGGGTGACACTATAGTGATAAGTTGTTTTTAAATTTCTATTCTTTACCAGCAAACAAAACCCTTCGACAAGCTCAGGGTGAAACTATAGTAATCAATTGTTATTTATTTTTAACACTTTATCAGCAAATACCAACTAAAATCTACATTGTCACCCTGAGCCTGTCGAAGGGCAAAACCGAAAACCGATAACCGAAAACCGAAAACCGATAACCAACAACCAACAACCAACAACCGAAAACCAACAACCGAAAACCAACTACCAACAACCAACAACCAACCTCCCCTCCCCTAATAAAAGGACAAAAAAAAGAGCTCCCACCAGGAAACTCTCATTTAAATTTTAGTGAGTAAAAAACTTTTAATACACCACTTTCTTAGTTATTTTACCCCCTGTTTCAGAGGTAATGTGAACCAACAACACTTGATTAGTTAAAGGTAAAGAAGTGAATAGTGTCTGAACATTATTTATGGCATTATTAGCAGCAATTAAACGTCCTGAAACATCAAAAATAGCCACAGCACTCATGGGAATAGTACCTGAATTAACATACAAACCTTCTTCATTTTTATATACCACAACAGTATTTTCAGAAAATACAGGAACCCCTAGAGCTTGATTAGTGAAACGCAAAACAAAACGATTTTCAAAGGTACCAGCTTCTGTGGCAAAGCTATAAGATCCTGATTTCAAATCATGGGTAACATGGAGCAAAGTATCTTCTAGGTAAATAGCTTGACTAGTAAATAAACCATCAAAATCAGACAAGCTTATAGAATAAGTTGTAGCTACAGTCGACTTATAACCTAATGGAAAAATATCGTTTGGAGTAAAGGGTAACCCTCGCCCTTGAATAGTGAGTTTTTCTTCATCAACCCTAGTATAAAAAGTTACTTGGTTACCATTATCAACCATTTTTCCATCAAATAGACGATCCAAACCATCTGTACCATCTTGAATATAACCAACTAATAATTGTTTATAGGCAATGGAAGCATCACTAATAGCAAGCCAAATTCTATGCTTTTCTATAGCATCCGTTGGGTCATTGGTAGCACTTTCGTTGCCACTATTTCTGTAAAAATTAGTAGTATTTGAACCTCCCAAACGCATGCTGTTTCTAAAATAAGCGGTTCCTGAAGAATTCGTATTAATAAAGAAACCCTGTCCTGAAGCAATATTTCCAGTAGGAACAGAACTATTTACGCCGGGATTTAGTGTAGCGGTACCAGTACCTGTCCCGCCCAAACTATTCCAAACAGCATAATCACTGGCAATATATTGACCGGTGGCTAAATTTAAACTAGTATTATGTGTCCAGAAATAGAGCGTTCCATCCAATAAAGTATTAGCAGTAACAAATAAATTACCATTCAACGCGCTCGGATAAGGATTACCTAACAAAGTCAAATGATTAGCTGGATAATCAATTATAGTAAGAGGAATTTCACCATTATTAGGAACACCTATAAAATTTGCTGTAAAAATCTGAGTTGTAATAGTTGAAAAACTATCAGGCACACGAATCAAGTACCCTTTTCCAATAGTCATCGGAGAAGAGCTATTGGACGCTTGCCAATACGATATGGCTGGATCATAATCATAAAAACCAGTGGAGGAAGTAGCAGGAGATAAACCAATTAATGTTTGAGAAGCTACAGGACTTGACCAATAGGTGTAATCCGATTTAAAGCATGGGGTAGAATCTCTTTTATAGGTTATGTTTCCAGAATTGGCAACATTATTTACCTGAACTAAACTTGCCCCACTATTGAATGTCATCGAACCAGAGGAAACCAACAATCCATTTTGGAGAGTAACTGTATGACCAGAATTAATAGTCACAGTACCACCCGAGACTGTACAACTACAAGCATTTAAATTACCTGTCGAAGTATATGTACCTGGAGGAAATACCAAATTTTCAGTACCATTATTGGTAGGATCACCACCAATCCAAAAGGTACCATTAAAGGTTTTGGGAACTACCGTAAAAGTAACCGAAGCAGTACCTATACATCCAGTTGGTGTAAAAGTTCCATTCAGAGTAATGGTAACTGTACTTGGGGTTTTAACATATACTGATGTTGCATTAGTTCCAGCTACATAAGGTATTGATCCTATTGCGTCAGAGAATAATGTATTGGCAACTGAAGAAGTCCAAGAATAGGTGGACGCTGTTCCTGAACTTGTAACAGCTACTATGGAATTAGCACAAATAGTAGCAGCAGCAGTTGTAATAGTAACCGTTGGTTTTGGAATAACAAAAACAGTAACACTACTAGTGGCAGAACAACCAGAGCCAAATGCTGTAGTTAAGGTGTAAGTAGTATCAGTTGTAGGATTGGCTACTGGATTAAGAATCGTGGCTGAACTCAAAGAAGCAGCAGGAGACCAAACAAAAGTTGAAGAATTACCACCTGCTACTAAAACATCGTCAATTCCAATATTTGACATAATTCCATCAGAAGTACCTGTAAATTTAAGTCTTACAGCCGTAAAACCAGTACCCGTATAAGCATTCAAACTAATTGTAATTTGTGTCCAAGACCCGTAAGTGGCATAATTACTCCCTACTTGAGTATAAAGACCATTATTATTGTTAGCATATACTTTTAATAGATCCGTTCCTGAGGAATTATAAATCCAAAAAGTTAAAGAAGCTGAATTAAAACTAGATAAATCTATAGCAGGTGTTACCATATCACCAGAAACACCACTTGCTATTAAATAGGAATAAAAATAACTACAAAAACCGGTTCGACCATTTCCAGCCCATGTATTTCCAGATGAAAGGAACTCAGAAGAAGTACGAAAATCGCCGGGAACATAACCCCCATTTTGTGTTCTAGACCATGAAGAGGGCCATGAAGCAGCATTGAAATCTTCACTAAACACAGTGACAGAATTAGTTGCTGAGGAACTACCATTTAGGGTGGTGGTAGTGCCATCACAGATAGTTACATTACTACCCGCATTTGGAGTAGAAGGTAGTGGACTTACAATAAATACAGTAGCGCTAGTTCCAGTAGCAGTAGCAGTAGTAACAGTAATATTTCCGGTGGTTGCAGAGGAAGGTAATGTGGTGGTAATTGAGGTATCTGAAACAAAAGTATAGACAGCATTTACACCGTTAAATTTTACAGAAGTTACTCCAGTAAAGTTCACCCCAGTTAGCGTTACTGGAGGTGTACTTCCAACACAAACTCCTGTAGGTGTAAAACTAGTTATTGTAGGAACAGCAACACATGTAATAACAGCATCCCAACCTGCAGCTCTCACTGAATCATCTGACCTAAACTGAAAAGTTAAAGAACCATCATCAGCCGTAGAAGTAATAGTACCTGGCGAAACAGTGCCATAAAAAGAGCCCGCCGGACAATTAGCGGCACTTCCTGTTCCTGCATTTAACCCCGAAGAAATAATGGGTGCAGCAGTACTGTTACCATTATAAATTACTAAACCATCCCAATTGTTTTCTGTAGCAAAAGAATTGAATACTACTTTCAATTTAGAAGTTGCAGACGTAGGTCTAAAAGTAAAAGTAAAGTTTTCATTATTACTGTAATTGGATACTGGCCCGGCACTATCATAAAACTTAACACTACATGAAGTGATTGAACCAGTAGTCATATTTACTACATCTTGATTTACTGTGTCAAAATAAGAAGGACCTTCCCAAGCATTCGGTGTTCCACAATTGGAACGAACCCAAAAATAATAACGTTTATTTACAGTCAATCCTGTAATTGTTGCGGAAGTAGCTCCTGTTACTGTTCCTGACGGAGTAGTGCCTACTAAGGGTGGTGTGCTTAATAAACTCCAGTAATAATCATAAACACTGTTTGGAGTCATGGCAGCATCTGTCCAAGATAGTATGGCTGTGGTAGCTGTTACACTTGCTGTTGTTAATAACGAAGGTGTGCTAGGAGCACAAGGTGGAACAGGCACCACTATAAAAGTATAATCTTCCATTTCTCCTCTACCATAAGTTGCATTAATGGCACAAGAAGTATTTGCCCCCACCCAACTAGTAGAAACACGCATGCGGTAATTACCTGCCGCTTGGGTTGTTGGCACCGCAATAGTACCTGTAAAAGGACCGCCTTGATAACTGGTAGTAGCCACTATGGTTTCTCCCGCATCAGTAAAATCGCCATCATTATTCCAATCAATCCAAATATAATAGAAGAAAGTTTGATCAAGATTATCTGTTCTCTTACTAGTGATAGAATAATTAATGCTAGAGGACGGATATTGCGAACAGGATTGTGACGTATAATTGGCATAACCTCCAGTTGTAAATCCGGTAGTCAAATTTGAAATATTTGTAATTCCTCCTGTAGTTGAAAAACTATCTACGAAAGATGTAGTTGTTGAGGGAGCTGGAGGTATACAATAGCTTAACCCTACTGTTGCTTGAGTTATTGGAGTTGAAGAAACGCTTGTACCACAAGTTCCAACTGCTCTCACTCTATAAAAATAGGTAACACCGGGCGATAATCCTGTAACACTTCTAGTAGTTGCAGGCCAAACCGATAAATTAGTAAAACCTGTCACAAAACTTGCAAAAGTATTTACTGTTGAGACGTCAAGAAAATACCCTGTAGCTCCTGCTACAGCATTCCAATTGGCAGTGAATGAATTTGTTGTTATAGTAGTAGCTGCAGTGGCAACTGGTGCTGAAGGTGGTCCAGTTACAACAATGCTACCTGAAACAGCACTTGTTTTAAAACACGCAGGAGTGGTACTCGTTATTTCACAGTAGTAATAGAGGGTTCCTGCGGTTGTTGTTAGTGGGGTATAACTAGCACTTGTTGCACCAACTAATAGCGTTCCCCCTGAATTAGAAGCTGTAGTATTGCTATACCATTGGTACCCATACCCTGCTCCACCAGTTGCTGCTACCGTCAAAGGAGTTGAAGTAGCATCTTTACACCATGATTGCGATGCAGTTGAAGGCGATGTAATTACAAAAGACGAACAATTTACAGTAGTAAAACTTACCGCTGACGACCAAGGACTATAACTAATTGGAGAGCTAGTGCTACATTTTGAGCGAACCCAAACATAATAGGTGGTTCCACTTGTTAAATTTTCAGGATCATCAGAATTATTTGGAGCACTAATTATAGGAGTTACAACTCCTGTTGGAGGAGTATTACTTGTACTATAATAAATATCATAATTAGCCGCGCTTGTACTATTCCAACTTAAAGAAGCAGTTGTTGAACCCACATCGTCTACTTGCAAACCAGTTGGGGTTGGGCAGCGTACACAGTCAACTTTGATGTTAAAACCTGCAGCATTAGTAGCTCCATCGGAAGTGAATTTTATTGTTATTGAGCCATCTGTTGAAACAGTAGATATACAAGTTGAGTTACTAGGAGCAACAGCACCAGTTGCTGTTGAAAGCTTATTTGCAGTAGTTAAACCTGTGCCACCTATACCATTATCATCCCAAACATCTATTTGTTCGCCAGCAGCACCTGTGTAGGATAGAAACTGAATTCTAATTCTATCGCCCAAAGCATAATTTAATGGCTTAAAAGTAACTTGATTGGTTTGATTTATATTATAGTTATCAGAATCTCCACCATTATCATAAAAATTGTAAACATCACTTGAACCTAAAGTAAAGTTTCCTCCAACACAACTAGTAATTGATGTTGTACCTGATTGAGCTGGAACTACAATCGTATTTTCTGGATATCCTGCACTAACTGTTCCTGCAGCAGTATACGTATCCCATGAAAAATCATCTATCCAAAAAGAACCATTTGTTGAGTTTGCTCTTGTATCAGAAATTCTAAATTTACAGGTTCCTGCTGTTGTTGTATTAATAACAGCTGTAGCCATATACCACACTGACAATGCAGGAGCATTTGGCAATGTTGGCAATGTTGCTGTAATACTAACCCCATTAATAGTGTTAGTTCCCGCTGGAATAGTATACCAATTAGCACCTCCATTTGTTGAAAATTCTAAAAGATATGATAATGTAACACTTGTTGCTCCCGATTTCCTTACATAGAAGGTAACTGTTTTTGGATTTACGATATCAGGAGAAACGACATTGGGATAATATACAGAAGGTAGTGATACCGTTGAATTATTTCCTGACTGTTGTAGCAAGTAACCTCCAGATCTAGCTTGCACTGAAGCTGTATTAGTAAAAGATGTTGCTCCTGCATAAGTCCAATTATTAGGCGTGGTAGCTTTAAAACTTTCATACCCAGCATAAGGCCCAATACACTGCGCAACCGCTCTATCCACCAATCCAAAATTGAGTAGCAACAATAAAGTCAATACAACCTTCATCAAATTCAAACAACGAATAGGAAATATATCAGAAATTGGGGTAAGTAAACTTCTTTTCATATTTTATATATCTTAAATTTTTCAATTATTAATCTACAATAACAAGGGTAAATAATAAACCCCTTCAGTCATAAATCTTTAAGTGCAAAAGATTTATGTATCAAATAAACGCTATAAATTTAATCAAAAATCATATTTATCACAACAAATAGTTCTAAATATTTACTAAAAATCAATAAAATTTAATAAAGAATAAAAAAAAACAGGAAAAAACCGAAAACCAAAAACCAAAAACCGAAAACCAAAAACAGAAAACAGAAAACCGAAAACAGAAAACCGAAAACCAACAACCAACAACCAACAACAAACAAAAACCCCTCTCAAAAACTCAAAAGGGGTCGATGTATAAAAAATAGAATTAACTATGCCTGACCGGCAGGACCAAAATTCAAAGGAATTTGGGGTTGCTCCGTATCTTTGATTTCACCATTAGTAAGCTCATAGCGATGAATATTTTCACCCAATGCCTTTAGAAATCTTTTGGCATGTTGAGGCGTTAAGACTATTCTCGACTTTACTTTTGCCTTTGGTGTACCTGGCATAATGGTTACAAAGTCAACTACAAATTCTGAGGCAGAATGATTGATAATAGCCAAGTTGGAATAAATTCCTTCAGCTATTTTTTCATCTAATTCGATGTTGATTTGTCCTTGTTGTTGATTATTATCGCTCATTTTGATTTATGATTTTAGATTTGTGATTTTAGATTATTAGATTGTTGGATATCTATGTTGCTGTTTAAAAGTAAAAACCACTAATTTAAATTTTAAACTAGTGGCTTTTATTTATTTAACTAGTAATCTTCCGATTAATAGATGTATTCTTCTTTGCTAGCCATGATTTCGTTATAGTCTTCTTTTGAACCTACAATAGTATGATCATAATCTCTCATACCGGTACCAGCAGGAATTCTATGTCCAACGATAACATTTTCTTTAAGACCTTCAAGCGTGTCAACTTTACCAGCTACTGCTGCTTCGTTTAACACTTTGGTTGTCTCTTGGAACGATGCCGCAGAGATAAACGATTTCGTTTGTAATGACGCTCTAGTAATACCTTGAAGAACTGGAGTTGCTGTAGAGGTGATAACATCTCTGGCTACAACTTGATTTTTATCATTACGTTTTAATAATGAATTTTCATCTCTCAATTCTCTTGGAGAAACTATTTGACCTGGTTTCAACACTTCAGAATCACCAGCATCTTCTACTACTTTCATGCCATATAGCTTATCATTCTCTTCTAAGAAATCAGCCGTGTGTATCAATTGCTCTTCTAAGAATAAAGTATCACCTGGATCTTCTACTCTTACTTTACGCATCATTTGACGAATAACAACTTCAAAGTGCTTATCATTGATTTTCACCCCTTGTAAACGATATACCTCTTGAATTTCATTGACCAAATACTGTTGAACGGCAGATGGCCCTTGAATTCTTAAAATATCTTCTGGTGTAATAGCACCATCAGATAAAGGTACTCCAGCTTTTACGAAGTCATTCTCTTGTACAAGAATTTGGCTTGATAATTTCACTAAGTATTTCTTAACCTCACCAAATTTAGATTCAATGATGACCTCACGATTACCTCTTTTGATTTTTCCAAAAGAAACCACACCATCAATCTCAGAAACTACTGCTGGGTTGGAAGGATTACGAGCTTCTAACAACTCGGTAATTCTTGGTAAACCTCCAGTGATATCTCCTGCTTTAGAGGAACGACGTGGAATCTTAACAAGGATTTTACCTGCTTTGATTTTCTCTCCATCTTCTACCATCAAGTGAGCTCCAACTGGTAAGTTATAAGAACGAATTAATTCTCCGTCTTTACCATAAACCAATAAGGTTGGGATTAATTTTTTATTTCTTCCTTCTGAAATTACTTTTTCTTGGAAACCTGTTTGCTCATCAATTTCTACTTGGAACGATTGTCCTTGTTCTAAATCTTCGTAAGCAATTTTCCCAGTAAATTCAGAAACGATAACTCCATTATAAGGATCCCATTTACAAATAACAGCTCCTTTTTCAACCACATCGCCATCTTTTACACTGATGACAGAACCGTAAGGAATATTATGAGTACTTAACAAGATACCTGTTTTAACATCTACTAATTTTAACTCCGTTGAACGAGAAACAACGATATCCACTTTGTGGCCATCTCCATCCTCTCCAACAACTGTTTTTAAATCTTCGATTTCAAGTTTTCCTCCAAATCTTGCTACAATAGTAGATTCCTCTGAAACGCCACCCGCAACTCCACCTACGTGGAAAGTACGAAGGGTTAACTGAGTACCTGGCTCTCCAATTGATTGTGCTGCGATTACTCCAACAGCTTCTCCTCTTTGAGTCATTTTTCCTGTAGCTAAGTTTCTTCCGTAACATTTAGCACAAATTCCTTTTTTGGCCTCACAGGTTAAAGGAGAACGAACGTCAACTTTTTCTAGTGGAGATTCCTCAATAGCTTTAACAAAAGCTTCCGTAATTTGTTCTCCAGAATGAACTAGAACTTCATTGTTCATTGGGTTAATTACATCTTGTAGAGCAACACGCCCCAAAATTCTTTCCCCTAATGTTTCAACGATTTCTTCATTTTTCTTCAAAGCAGAAACTTCAATTCCTCTTAACGTACCACAATCTACAGAGTTAACAATCACGTCTTGAGAAACGTCATGTAATCTTCGGGTTAAGTACCCCGCATCCGCCGTTTTCAAAGCGGTATCTGCAAGACCTTTACGCGCACCGTGAGTAGAAATAAAGTACTCAAGGATTGAAAGACCTTCTTTAAAGTTAGAAAGAATTGGATTTTCAATAATTTCACCACCACCTGCAGTTGATTTTTTTGGCTTAGCCATCAAACCACGCATACCAGTTAACTGACGAATTTGTTCTTTAGAACCCCTTGCTCCAGAATCAAGCATCATATATACCGAGTTGAAACCTTGTTGGTCTTCTCTAATATTTTTCATCGCCAATTCGGTCAATTGAGCGTTGGCAGAAGTCCAAATATCAATAACTTGATTATAACGTTCGTTATTGGTAATAAGACCCATGTTATAGTTCATAGAAATTCCTTCTACTTGCTCTCTTGCATCAGCAATCAATTTAGTTTTTTGTTCTGGAATTCTAATATCACCTAATGAAAAGGACAATCCACCTTTGAAAGCGAATTTATAGCCCATATCTTTCATGTTATCAAGGAAAGCTGCCGTAGTAGGAACATCGGTTACTGCAAGGATTTTTCCAATAATATCACGTAACGATTTTTTAGTCAATACTTCATTGATATATCCAGCCGCTGGTGGAACTACTTCATTAAAAAGTACTCTTCCTGCAGTTGTTTGGATAACTTTGTATACTAATTCACCATTTTCATTAAAATCTTTAGCACGTACTTTCACACGTGCATTCAACTCTACTCTACCTTCGTTTAAAGCAATATTACATTCTTCAGCCGAATAGAAGGTTAACCCTTCTCCTAAAATTTTCATTTCTGGAGTTGTCAATCTTTCTTTGGTCATATAATACAGACCCAATACCATGTCTTGAGAAGGAACCGTAATCGGGGCGCCATTCGCAGGGTTCAAAATATTGTGAGAAGCCAGCATTAATAATTGTGCTTCTAAGATAGCTTCGGGTCCAAGCGGCAAGTGAACTGCCATTTGGTCACCATCAAAATCCGCGTTAAAAGCCGTACATACTAATGGGTGCAACTGTATTGCTTTTCCTTCAATTAGTTTGGGTTGGAAAGCTTGAATACCTAGTCGGTGCAATGTAGGAGCACGGTTAAGTAATACTGGGTGACCTTTGATTACATTCTCTAAGATATCCCAAACTACTGGTTCTTTTTTGTCAATGATTTTCTTTGCTGACTTAACCGTCTTAACAATTCCTCTTTCGATTAATTTACGAATAACGAATGGTTTGTACAATTCAGCAGCCATATCTTTTGGCAAACCACATTCAAACAATTTCATTTCTGGTCCAACAACAATTACCGAACGAGCCGAATAATCCACACGTTTTCCTAATAAGTTTTGACGGAAACGTCCTTGTTTTCCTTTCAAGGAATCTGAAAGTGATTTTAAGGGTCTGTTTGATTCTGTTTTAACAGCAGAAGCTTTACGAGTGTTATCAAATAAGGAATCTACAGATTCTTGTAACATACGTTTTTCGTTTCTTAAGATAACTTCAGGAGCTTTAATCTCCATCAATCTTTTCAAACGGTTGTTTCTAATAATAACTCTTCTATACAAGTCATTCAAATCCGAAGTCGCAAAACGACCACCATCAAGTGGCACTAAAGGACGCAATTCTGGTGGTATAACTGGTATTACTTTAAGGACCATCCATTCCGGACGATTCTCTCTGTTTTTATTAGAGTCACGGAAAGATTCAACCACTTGTAATCTTTTTAACGCTTCTGTTTTTCTTTGCTTAGAAGTTTCATTATTGGCAGCGTGACGCAATTCATAAGACAATGCATTTAAATCTGTACGTGCTAATAAATCCATGATACATTCAGCACCCATTTTGGCAATAAATTTATTAGGATCGTTATCATCTAAATATTGATTTTCCGTAGGAAGTGTATCTAAAATATTTAAATATTCTTCTTCTGTTAAAAAATCTAACCTTTGTAATGACTCACCTTCTGCATTCACAGCAATACCTGCTTGGATTACTACATATCTTTCGTAGTAAATAATCATATCTAATTTCTTAGAGGGTAATCCAAGGATATAACCAATTTTGTTTGGCAAAGAACGGAAGTACCAAATGTGAGCTATAGGCACAACAAGGTTGATGTGACCTACTCTATCCCTACGTACTTTTTTCTCAGTAACTTCAACACCACAACGGTCACATACGATTCCTTTATAACGGATTCTTTTGTATTTTCCACAAGCACATTCAAAATCTTTTACGGGACCGAAAATTCGCTCGCAAAAAAGACCATCACGCTCTGGTTTGTGTGTTCTATAATTGATTGTTTCTGGTTTCAGAACCTCACCTCTTGACTCTGCCAAGATAGTTTCTGGAGAAGCTAAACCAATTGATATTCTGTCGAATCTCTTGATAGTATTTTTAGGATCTCTATTATTATTTCTATTATTCATCATAGTTTTTACTATTGATATTATTGAAATTGTATTTTTTGTTGTCCGTTATCGGTTTTCCGTTGTCAGTTTTTAACCGATAACAAATAACCGATAACAGCTAACTGATTTTATTCTTCTAATCTGATATCTAATCCAAGACCTTTCAACTCATGCATCAATACATTGAATGATTCTGGTAATCCTGGCTCTGGCATAGTTTCTCCCTTAACGATTGCTTCGTAAGTTTTGGCTCTACCAATTACGTCATCTGATTTAACAGTCAAGATTTCTCTTAGCGTACTCGATGCTCCATAAGCTTCAAGTGCCCAAACCTCCATTTCTCCAAAACGTTGACCTCCAAATTGTGCTTTACCACCCAATGGTTGTTGTGTTATAAGAGAGTATGGTCCTATAGAACGTGCGTGCATCTTATCATCAACCATATGTCCCAATTTCAACATATAGATAACTCCAACAGTAGCTGCTTGATGGAAACGTTCTCCAGTGCCTCCATCATACAAATAAGTATGACCGAATTGTGGAATACCTGCTTCATCAGTCAAAGCATTGATTTGATCTAATGTGGCCCCATCAAAAATTGGTGTCGCATAGGTTCTGCCAAGTTTTTGACCAGCCCAACCTAATACCGTTTCATAAATCTGACCAATGTTCATACGAGAGGGTACACCAAGAGGATTCAATACGATATCAACCGGAGTTCCGTCTTCAAGGAATGGCATGTCTTCATGACGAACGATACGTGCCACAATACCTTTGTTTCCGTGACGTCCAGCCATTTTATCACCCACTTTTAATTTACGTTTCTTAGCAATATATACTTTCGCTAATTTTAAAATTCCGGCAGGTAATTCATCTCCAACAGTAATGGTGAATTTCTCTCTTCTTAACGCACCTTGTAAATCATTTAATTTGATTTTATAGTTGTGAATTAAGTCATTAACAAGACTATTAGTGGCATCGTCTCCCACCCATTGGCCTTTGGTTAAGTGTGCGAAATCTTCAACCGCATGTAACATTTTTTGAGTATATTTTTTACCTTTTGGTAAAACTTCTTCACCCAAATCATTCATTACTCCTTGAGATGTTTTTCCGTTTACTATAGTGAACAATTTCTCTACTAATTTGTCTTTTAATTCAACAAATTTCGTTTCGAATTCCATTTCCAAAGAAGTCAAATCGTCTTTGTCTTTAGTACGCTTCTTTTTATCTTTTACCGCTCTTGCGAATAATTTTTTATCTAAAACCACACCATGCAAAGAAGGGGAAGCTTTCAATGAAGCATCTTTTACATCTCCTGCTTTATCCCCGAAGATAGCTCTTAACAACTTCTCTTCTGGAGTAGGATCTGATTCTCCTTTTGGTGTAATTTTTCCAATTAGAATATCACCAGGTTTAACCTCGGCTCCAATTCTAATCATTCCATTTTCATCCAAATCTTTAGTAGCTTCTTCCGATACGTTAGGAATATCATTAGTCAACTCTTCGTTACCTAATTTAGTATCTCTAACTTCTAATGAATAATCATCAACATGGATAGATGTGAAAATATCATCACGTACTACTTTTTCAGAAATTACAATCGCATCCTCGAAATTATAACCTTTCCATGGCATAAAAGCCACTTTTAGGTTTCTACCTAAAGCTAACTCTCCGTTTTGCGTAGCATATCCTTCACAAAGTACTTGTCCTAATTTCACTCTGTCTCCTTTTCTTACGATTGGTTTCAAGTTGATAGAAGTACTTTGATTCGTTTTTCTGAATTTAATCAAGTTATACGATTTCTCATCGGGTTCAAAACTCACCATTCTTTCGGCTTCTGTTCTGTCGTATTTAATCGTAATCATATTGGCATCAACGTACTCTACGGTACCGTTTCCTTCTGCATTGATTAACACTCTAGAATCTGAAGCCACTTGACGCTCTAAACCAGTTCCAACTATAGGTGCTTCAGGTCGTAACAAGGGTACAGCCTGACGCATCATGTTAGATCCCATCAACGCTCTATTCGCATCATCATGTTCCAAGAATGGAATTAACGAAGCTGAAATAGAAGCAATTTGGTTAGGCGCAACGTCAGTATAATGCACTTGTCCTGGGTCAACTACTGGGAAATCACCTTCTTCACGGGCAATAACTTTATCCGCAGTAATTTTTCCTTTGCCATCCATTTCAATGTTGGCTTGCGCAATCATTTTACCTTCTTCTTCCTCAGCACTCAAGTAAATAGGTGTTGATGTTAAATCTACTACACCATTGGTTACTTTACGATAAGGAGTTTCAATGAATCCCATACCATTTACTTTGGCATAAACTCCAAGAGAAGAAATCAAACCAATGTTTGGTCCCTCAGGGGTTTCAATCGGACAAAGTCTTCCGTAGTGAGTATAGTGAACGTCACGCACCTCAAAACCAGCTCTCTCTCTTGAAAGTCCACCTGGTCCTAGGGCTGATAATCTTCTTTTGTGTGTAATCTCGGCTAATGGATTCGTTTGGTCCATAAATTGAGACAACTGATTAGTTCCAAAGAAAGAGTTAATAACCGATGATAATGTTTTAGCATTAATCAAATCAATTGGTGTAAACACCTCGTTATCTCTAACGTTCATTCTCTCACGAATGGTTCTAGCCATACGAGCTAAACCTACGCCAAATTGTTGTGATAATTGTTCTCCAACAGTTCGTACACGACGGTTTGACAAGTGATCAATATCATCAATTTCTGCTTTAGAGTTGATTAATTCAATCAAATATTTTACTATGGTAATGATATCTTCTTTGGTCAAGACTTGCTTTTCCGTTGGGATATCTAAACCAAGTTTTTTATTCATTCTATAGCGACCTACTTCACCTAAGTTGTATCGTTGGTCTGAGAAAAATAATTTATCTATAATACCACGAGCAGTTTCTTCATCAGGCGGTTCTGCATTACGCAATTGTCTGTAAATATGCTCAACGGCTTCTTTTTCAGAATTAGTTGGGTCTTTTTGTAACGTATTATGAATGATGGCATAATCACCTTGATTAGCATCTTCTTTGTGTAACAAAATAGACTTAACGTTAGAATCAATGATTTCCTCCACATTATCTTTGTCGATAATAGTATCTCTATCAAGGATGATTTCATTACGTTCAATAGAAACTACTTCACCAGTATCTTCATCAACGAAATCTTCATGCCAAGTATTTAATACTCTTGCAGCAAGTCGTCTTCCAACATATTTTTTAAGACCTGTTTTAGAAACTTTAATTTCTTCAGCAAGGTCAAATATTTCAAGAATGTCCTTATCTCTTTCAAATCCGATAGCACGGAAAAGAGTAGTAACAGGTAATTTTTTCTTTCTATCGATATAAGCATACATTACACTATTGATATCGGTAGCAAATTCAATCCATGAACCTTTGAAAGGAATAACTCTAGCAGAGTATAACTTAGTACCATTGGCATGGAAAGACTGACCAAAGAAAACGCCTGGCGAACGGTGTAATTGTGAAACTACCACACGTTCAGCACCATTGATAACAAAAGTACCACTTGGTGTCATATAAGGTATTGTACCAAGATAAACATCTTGTACTATGGTTTCAAAATCCTCGTGCTCCGGATCTGTACAATAAAGTTTTAGTCTTGCCTTTAAAGGCACACTATAGGTTAAACCTCTTTCAATACACTCTTGTATAGTGTAACGTGGTGGGTCAACAAAATAATCTAGAAATTCCAATACAAATTGATTTCTTGTATCAGTTATTGGAAAGTTTTCCATGAAGGTATTATACAATCCTTCGTTGCCTCTTTCGTCTGATTTCGTTTCCAATTGGAAGAAATCTTTAAAAGATTTAACCTGAACATCCAGAAAATCGGGATACTGAGGTATGTTTTTAGTAGAGGCAAAATTCAATCTTTCAGTCTGATTTGTTATCATCAATGGACAAAATTTTGATTTAAAAAAAGTAATTTTTGTGTAAAAACACTGTTTAATCTATACTTTTCCTTTTTAAATAATCAATACATCTTTAAAAACAGACCAGGAAATTAGTCTATTTTTTTCTTCGTATGGATTAAAAGCATTTGCGTATTTAAAACTTATTTGATAATAAAATAGTGTTTAATTTTATTATACGAAAAATGGTTTAGGTCTCTGAGTGCTTAAACTCAAGACCTAAACCTAGTTCTAAAACCGAAGTTGAATTATTTTAATTCAACAACAGCTCCAGCTTCTTCTAAAGATTTTTTCAAACCTTCTGCTTCTGCTTTAGTAACTCCTTCTTTGATATTAGATGGTGCACCATCAACTAAATCTTTAGCTTCTTTCAAACCAAGACCTGTTAATTCTTTAACAGCTTTTACAACTGCTAATTTAGAAGCACCAGCTTCTTTAAGTACTACTGTGAATTCTGTTTGCTCTTCAGCAGCTTCACCTCCACCAGCACCACCAGCAGCAACTACTACTGCTGCAGCAGCTGGTTCGATACCATACTCATCTTTTAATATTGTAGCTAAATCGTTAACTTCTTTTACAGTTAAGTTAACTAATTGTTCTGCGAATTGTTTCAAATCTGCCATTTTTTCTATCGTTTAAAATGTTCTTTAATTATTATTTTTTTAGTCTGCTCTAATTATTCTGCGGCTTCGCCTTTTTGCTTAGCATTGTTTAACAATGCAGCAATAACACGTTTAGCAGGCGATTGAAGTAATCCAATGATTTCTCCAATAACTTCTTCTTTTGATTTCAATGAAGCCAAACTGTCTAAAAGAGTATCCCCGATGTAGATTTCACCGTTGATATAAGCTCCTTTAAAAGAAGGTTTGTCTGATTTTTTTCTGAAATCTTTAATGATTTTTGCTGGTGCATTAGCGATGTCTGCAATAAAAATGGAAGAATTTCCTTTTAATACAGAAGCTAAATCGCCATACTCATTAGCGGAAGCTTCCATTGCTTTTTCAAGCAAAGTGTTTTTTACTACTTCTAATTTAATTCCAGCTTTGAAACAAGCTCTTCTTAAACTTGAAGTTGTTTCAGCATCTAATCCAGAAGTATCAGCAATATATACTACATTACTTTCCGCCAACTTTGCAGTTAAATCTTCTATCGCGATTGATTTTTCTTCTCTTGTCATAATAAAATTTGTTTAACTACCAATTATACTGTTTTAGGATCTAAAGCAATAGCAGGGCTCATTGTACTTGACAAGTGAATAGACTTGATGTAAGTACCTTTTGCAGCAGTTGGTTTTAATTTAAGTAATGTTTGAATAATTTCATGAGCGTTGTCTACAATCTTATCTGACTCGAAAGAAATTCTTCCGATACCTGCATGTACGATTCCAGTTTTATCCACTTTAAAGTCGATTTTACCCGCTTTTACCTCAGCAACAGCTTTTCCTATCTCCATAGTTACTGTTCCAGTTTTAGGGTTTGGCATTAAACCTCTTGGACCTAATACACGTCCTAAAGGGCCTAATTTACCCATGATAGCTGGCATCGTGATGATCACATCAACATCCGTCCAACCATCTTTAATTTTTTGAAGGTAATCGTCCAATCCTACATAATCAGCACCAGCCGCTTTCGCTTCTGCTTCTTTATCTGGAGTTACTAAAGCTAATACCTTAGTATCTTTTCCAGTACCATGAGGAAGGGTTACAACACCTCTTACCATTTGATTTGCTTTTCTTGGATCAACTCCTAAACGAACAGCAATGTCAACTGATTCATCAAATTTTGCAGAAGCAACAACTTTCAATAAAGACGAAGCGTCTTTTAATGAATATAATTTGTTTTTCTCAATTTTTGAAGCAGCTTCTTTTTGTTTCTTTGTCAATTTTGCCATTTCTTACCCTTGTTTTAGAGGAGAATCTCCAGTTACAGTTATACCCATAGATCTAGCTGTTCCAGCAACCATGCTCATGGCAGACTCAATTGTGAAAGCATTTAAATCAACCATCTTGTCCTCAGCGATAGTTCTAACCGTGTCCCAAGTAATGTTACCCACTTTACGACGATTAGGCTCTCCTGAACCAGATTTCAATTTAGCAGCATCCAATAATTGAATTGCAGCAGGTGGAGTTTTTACAACAAAATCAAACGATTTGTCTTTATACACGGTAATTTGTACCGGTAAAACTTTGCCAGGTTGATCTTGTGTTCTAGCATTGAACTGCTTACAGAACTCCATGATATTAACCCCAGCAGCTCCCAAAGCAGGTCCAACCGGTGGCGACGGGTTCGCAGCACCTCCCTTAACTTGTAGTTTTACTACTTTACTAATTTCTTTAGCCATTTCTTAAAAATTTTACATCTCTCAATTGGAAGCGATTGATGCGGTTTATTATATGTGTAACAAAAAATTATACTTTTTCAACTTGCATAAAACTCAGTTCTAACGGCGTTTTTCTTCCGAAAATTTTAACCATTACTTCTAACTTACGCTTTTCATCATTAATTTTTTCAATGGTTCCGTTGAATCCATTGAAAGGTCCATCTACAACTTTGATTGTTTCTCCAATGTTGAATGGAATATTCTGTGTGTCTGTAGTAACAGCCAACTCATCTACTTTACCAAGCATTCTATTGACTTCAGACAATCGTAAAGGAACAGGTTCTCCTCCTTTTACTTCTCCCAAAAAACCTATAACACTCGTAATCGATTTGATAATGTGTGGAATTTCTCCAACTAAATTAGCTTCAATCATTACATAACCAGGAAAATATACTTTATCCTTAGCTATTTTTTTACCATCTCTTATTTGAAACACTTTTTCAGTGGGAACCAATACTTGAGAGATGTAATCCGACATTCCTAATCTGTTGATTTCAGTTTCGATATAAGCTTTAACTTTGTTTTCTTGTCCGCTTACAGCTCTAACCACATACCATTTTTTCACATTATTATCAGCCATAGTAAAAATATTATGGTTTTAACCAATTAAAAAAGCCAGATATTGACTTAGCAAAAAGTTCATCAACTCCCCATGTAGCTAAAGCAAAAACAATAGAAAAAACAGCTACTGTTATAGTAAACTTCTGAACTTCTGCCCATTCTGGCCAAGTTACATTTGATTTTAATTCTTCAAATGCCTCTGATATATAATTAACAATTTTTGTCATTGTAAATATTTTTATTAGCACGGGCGGGAGGATTCGAACCACCATCAACGGTTTTGGAGACCGCTATTCTACCCTTGAACTACGCCCGTATTATTAAAAACCAGTGCCGTTAAAAAAACGACACTGGAATAATTATTTTAATAGATAATTAATCTAAAATTTCAGTTACCTGACCAGCTCCTACAGTTCTACCACCTTCACGGATAGCGAAACGTAAACCGATATTTAATGCAATAGCACTTAATAAAGCAACTTCAATAGTTAAGTTATCTCCTGGCATTACCATCTCTACTCCTGTAGGTAAAGTAATAACTCCAGTTACGTCAGTTGTACGTACGTAAAACTGTGGACGATAGTTATTGTGGAATGGTGTGTGACGACCACCTTCTTCTTTTTTCAAGATATAAACCTCAGCTTTAAATTTAGCGTGTGGTTTTACAGAACCTGGCTTACAAATAACCATTCCTCTTTTAATATCTTCTTTAGCAACACCTCTTAATAAGATACCTGCATTATCTCCTGCCTCTCCTCTATCAAGAATTTGACGGAACATTTCAATACCTGTTACAGTAGAAGTTAATTTCTCTGCACCCATACCGATGATTTCAACTGGGTCTCCTGTATTACAAATACCTGTTTCGATACGACCTGTAGCAACAGTTCCACGACCAGTAATGGTAAATACATCTTCAACAGGCATCAAGAATGGTTTGTTAACATCTCTTTCTGGCTCTTCAATCCAATTGTCAACTGCTTCCATCAATTCAAGAATTTTTGGAGTCCAAGCTGGATCATTATTTAATCCACCAAGAGCTGAACCTTGAACTACTGGACTATTATCTCCATCATAATCATAGAAAGATAATAAATCTCTGATTTCCATTTCAACTAACTCTAATAATTCCGCATCATCAACCATATCCACTTTATTCATGAATACAACAATTCTTGGAATACCAACTTGACGTCCTAAAAGGATGTGCTCACGAGTTTGTGGCATTGGACCATCTGTAGCAGCAACTACTAAAATAGCGCCGTCCATTTGAGCAGCACCTGTTACCATGTTTTTTACGTAATCCGCGTGACCAGGACAGTCAACGTGAGCGTAATGACGGTTAGCAGTTTCATACTCAACGTGCGAAGTATTAATAGTAATACCTCTTTCTTTTTCTTCTGGAGCGTTATCAATTTGATCAAATGATTTCGCTTGACAGTAACCTGCATCAGACAATACTTTAGTGATTGCTGCAGTTAAAGTTGTTTTTCCGTGATCCACGTGCCCAATTGTTCCTATGTTTAAGTGGGGCTTGTTACGGTTAAAATTTTCTTTTGCCATTTTACTTAATTTTTAATCTTAGTTTATATATTAGTGTTCAAATTTTACATTTTTGAGCCAACTACGGGAATTGAACCCGTGACCTCTTCCTTACCAAGGAAGCACTCTACCCCTGAGCTAAGTCGGCTAATGCCTAGTTCAGAAGTTAGAATCTCAGAATTCAGAAAAACCAAATTCATATTTCTAAATTCTTTTGGTGGGGAGAGCAGGATTCGAACCTGCGAAGACGTAGTCAGCGGATTTACAGTCCGCCCTCGTTGGCCGCTTGAGTATCTCCCCCACTTTTTCTATTGTTTTGTTGCCTAAAAAATAAGAGCCGGCGGAGGGACTCGAACCCACGACCTGCTGATTACAAATCAGCTGCTCTAGCCAACTGAGCTACGCTGGCATACACAATAAAAAAAGTCCGCTATTTCTAACGGACTGCAAATGTATGGATTTTATCTTTTAATCAAAACATTTTTGTAAAAATTTTTATTTTATAAATGGATTCTGTTTTTTTCCTTTCTTTTTAACAATAATCTTTCTAAAGATTCCGAGGATAACTCCACCGCTTCCTCAAAAGTTTTACACTGTTTCTTAACCATGAAATCATCTCCTGGCACATGAATTTTTACTTCTACTATTTTATTTTCTTTCGCACTCGTGTTATCAACCTTCAAAAAAATATCTGATGAAACTATTTTATCATAAAATTTTTCAAGTTTATCTACTCTTTCTTGAATGAAATCTACTAATTTTTTATCGACAGCAAAATTTACCGCATGAACATTTATCTTCATATTAAAATTTTTATTGGTTAAACAATTCCGAATTACTTTTTGTTTCTTGGATGCGCACTACTGTAAACCTTTTTAAGTGCTGCTAAGCTACTATGGGTATAGACTTGGGTAGAGGCTAAACTAGAATGTCCTAATAATTCTTTAACTGAATTTATATCTGCCCCATTGTTGAGTAAATGTGTTGCAAAAGTATGCCTTAAAATATGCGGACTTTTTTTAACCTTCTCTGAGACATTACTAAAGTAGTAATTAATTATTCGATACACAAAGGAATCGTTCAATTTAACACCTTTAGATAGTAGAAAAAAATACTCCTTATCTATAATTGTTTCTATTTGTGTCCTTTCAGCTAAATATAATTTTATCTGATTTTCAACAATGGAAAGTATAGGGATAATCCTCTCCTTATTTCTTTTTCCTAAAACTTTAATAGTATTGCTTCCAAAATCTATATGCTGCACTTTTAAATGGATTAATTCAGTTCTACGAATACCAGTGGTATAAAATAAATCAATGATTAGTTTGTCTCTTATACCGTCAAAGTCATCTGTATAGACTAATTGATTCAAAACTAAATCAACTTCTTTTTCAGAAAATGGGATTTGAAGCTTTTTAGGCGATTTCAATGCTTTGTGTTTCAATAGCGGACTACTGTCAATTTGTTTTGTTTTGAGTAAAAACTTGTAATATGCTTTTAAGGAAGAAATTTTGCGATTAATGGAACTATTAGATAATCCATCGTCTGAAAGCGAAACAATCCAAGCACGAATTTGAGGGTAGTTTACTTTGATTAAAGTAGTAGCATCAAATGCACTAGACAAAAACATTTCAAAAAAACCTATATCATTAAGATAAGCGGTCACCGTATGTTGTGAATGCTTTTTCTCTAACAATAAATAATCTTGAAATTTATTTTTTGAATTTTCCATAAAAAAACCGCTGACATCAAAGTTAACAAACTTTAAGTACCAGCGGTCATATCTTATAAGGAATTTAACTATCCTTCGATATTGTCTCTTAAATTTTGAATATAGGCTGCTTTTTGAACTTGTGCTCTTCTAACAACAGAAGGCTTAATAAACGCCTGACGCGCTCTAAGTTGTCTTACAGTTCCAGTTTTATCAAATTTTCTCTTGTAGCGCTTTAATGCTCTATCAATGTTTTCTCCGTCTTTAATGGGTATAATCAACATAATTTAGACACCTCCTCTCATTTAGTGGGCGCAAAAGTAATTAATAATTATCAATTATCAATTATCAATTATCAATTATTTCACTGCCGGCTGATAATTCTGTTTATCAATAATCATTTTCGACAAAATCTCTCTTAGAATTTCTGAAGTACCACCTCCAATTGGGCCTAAGCGACTATCTCGTAATAAACGTGCTAATGGATATTCTTCCATATACCCATAACCTCCTAACATTTGCAAACTACTGTATATGGCTTCATCAGCTACTTTGGTAGATTTTAGTTTTGCCATGGTAGCCTCTTTTACTACATATTCTCCTTTGTTTAATCGAGCTACGGCAGCATAATTAAATAGTTTACAATGCTCCACTTCCGTAGCATGATCAACCATAGTATGTCGTAAAGCTTGAAACTTATTTATTGTGGTGCCAAAAGCTTGTCGTTGCGACATATAATCTATTGTATAGTCTATAGCATATTCTGCTCTAGCATGGGCATTGATTGCCATGATTAATCGCTCCAAAGCAAAATGCTGCATAATATAAGGAAAACCTTTTCCTTCTTCTCCCATCAAATTAGTAGAAGGAATGACTACATTATCAAAAGCAATTTCAGCAGTATCTGAAGCTCTCCATCCTAATTTATCTAATTTGGTAGCCGAAACTCCTTTTAAATTAGTATCCATCAAAAAAATACTAATTCCTTTATTGCCTAGTTCTGGATTGGTTTTAGCAGCAATTACATAATAATCGGCATAAACACCATTGGTAATAAAAGTTTTAGAGCCATTAATAATATAATGATCTCCTTTTTTCACTGCTGTGGTTCGCATTCCTGCTACATCACTGCCTCCAAAAGGTTCTGTAATACACATAGCTCCTATTTTTTCTCCAGCGATACTTGGCGCCAAATAATCTTGCTTTATTCTTTCATCACCTTCGGCATTCAAATGGGTCATAGCTAAATAGACATGCGCCCACATGGCAGCAGCAAAACCAGAGGATTTAATTTTTTGAAGTTCCTCTAAAAACACTACGGTATAAAACAAATCCAAATCCAACCCTCCATAAGCTTCAGGATAAGCAATACCGAAGAACCCCATTTCACCAAATTTTTTCCAAATAAAGCGCTCAATGGTGCCGGTCTTTTCCCATTTTTCAATATGTGGAACAACTTCTTTTTGCAAAAAGTCTCGCAAACTCTCTCTAAACAATTCGTGTTCTTCTGTAAAGTAGGTTGAATTCATATAATAAAAGCTGATTTATTCGTTAATTTATTAGAATTCCAAATATAAGGCAATTATTTTTATCTTATCAACAGAAAATCCTTTAATTTTTGATAAATCCTCAATTTTTATACCGCCATTCATACTTCTGTAAGTAACAATTTCTTTAGCTAAAGCGTATCTAAAAAACGGAAACGCGGCTAGTTCTTTTATCGAGGCATTATTTATATTAATTTTTTTGAGTCCAAGAGTAGATTTAACATCAAAATACTTATTTAAATTAACGATAACTTCTGGCGATAAACCCCAAATATCGTTAAGTTGTTCCATTGTGACAAAAGCACCATACTTTGCTTTTTCAGCTAAAATTCTATCGGATATTTTATCACCAATTCCATAAATTTTCATCAAGTCTTCTTTAGTAGCTCGATTGATATCAAGCACTACAATTTTTTCTGTTTTGGAAAAATCTTTTTTCTCAAAGGACTGAAAAGTGCTCTTTTTATTTTTTACCCAATCAGGAAATTTAAAATAGGGAGAAATTGCTTTTAGTAAAGAATCGGAAACTTTAGTTACTGCCTGAAATTCTTCAGCAGAATTAACAAATTTATTTTGCTTTCTAAAAGCTAACAATCGGTCAATCTCTTGTACTGACATACCAAGTTTATAGCCCTTGAAATCGGTTATAAAATTCGGGTTAAAAGGATATAGTGTTGGTTTATAATTTTTAGTTAGCAATTTAAGACAATCAATTTCTTTTTGATTAGACAACCAGGTCGTTTTATCTATTTGATTGTATTCTGTAGATTTGAAATCAAGAAAAAAATAGAGACCTTGTAAAAAAATAATCGTAAGAAAAAGAAAAATAATTCCAATTCGTTGATTTTTGGAATAACTTAAGAGTGCTTTAAGAAAGAAATTATGATTCATAATGCTATGCTATAAATCGAATACCGAAGTTCTTTTGCCTCTAATCAAATCTTTTAATCGCAACCAAAAGGCTAGCGTAAGATAAATGCCAAACCATAATCCTGCTGTTACAAATGTGATGTAGATAAAAAACAAACGAACATTTGAGGCGCGCATACCAAGTTTATCCGCCAATCGTGAGGAAACATGGAAACCGTGTTTTTCGAAAAAATATTTTAACTGTATAACAGGTGACATCTAATTATTGTTTTAAAAGTTGTGTTCCAATACTACACTGTAAACATTTTCCATGATTACAATATTCGTTTTTTAACTGCAAAAGCGATTGGGTTTCAAATGCATTATGAGCTTTAATCCCAAAATTAGAAAACTTTTCAATAATAATATTCTTTTCTGGCTTAATAGATTGCATGAGTTCCAAAATTTCCTCTGTAGTTTCTTTTCCCAGACTTTTGGCATAAGCAAACCGAACTGGAATAATGGTATTGATAACCAGTAAATCAATGAATGATTTTGAAAATTGTTTTTTCTTATTGGGACTTTGTTTATCAAATTGATAATGTGTTTGCCAATAGTCTGAAACGGTACAATTGAAAAGGGAATAGAGGTCATTTAAATTATTCGCAATTAGTATTTGTGAAAATAAGTTTTGCTGTTGGTGATACAACATAGATAATTGTGCCAATCGTATCGTTGGAAAATTATCAGGTCGGTGTTTAAAAAATTGAACAGGTTCAATGATTGTTTTGCTTAATTGATACTTGTGAGAAATATGCAGAAATCTATTTTTCAAATCTTTGGCATAGAAATCCTCCGCTTCGGTTGGCAATAAATCAGCCATACCAAAAAGTAAGGCTTCAAGATTTTCAATTTCAAAACTTTCTTTTCTTATAATAGAAAACGGAATAGATTGGGCAATCTTTAAAAATGGTTCACCATTCGTATTTAATCCAAAATTTTTGGCCAACAGGCAAAATAAAACAGCTTCCCAATCATTGGCTGTTTCTTTTAAAAGTTGTTGAATAGGTACAGACTTCCTCTCCAATCGTTCAAAAAACATACGTTCTTGCCAATTCTTGAGCGCAAATTCGTCAACCTGTTTAATTTGATTTTCACAATAAATCCAAGATTTTGGTGATAGTAAAGAGTAATATTGATTTAAAACAGCGCTAGACACATATTCTTTAAGTGCTAAAACTGGTATTTCAGAATTGTCCTTTCTAAAAATAGGTGTATCATGCTCCCATACTACATGAAGAATTACACTATCATAATTTTCATCTTTCTCATGATGGTGCAAATACCAATCGGAAGACTTGACATGAATTTCAACATTACCCGCCCATTTTTGATGGCCAATGACAATTTGTGCATTAAAAAAATCGGGCCCTGCTTTTTGTAGATATTGACCGCTATTAGTAATAGTTAAAGCATCGCCAGAAACGGTAACCAAGTTGGAAAAATCATACTTTTTATAGTGCCAAACATAATGGAGAAAATCTTCTTTCATATTCAGGATTTGAGAATACTAAAATAAGAAAATAGCACAAAAAAACAAAACCCAATAATGCTATTGGGTTACTAAAATTTTATAACTTATTGTTTACTTTATCGAACTAATAATGTCATGTTTGGTTATAATATGATGTTTACCATTCCCCAAATCTACTAAAACAGCTTGATTATCCTTATTAATTAGTTTTGAAATTTCTTCAATTGGAGCATTAGCATTTACTATTGGATAAGGTTTTCCCATAATATCTTTAATAGGTTTGTCCGCTATGTCTTTGTCCTCTACATAACTTCTAAACAAATCTGTTTCATCTACACTACCTACAAATCCTGTAGTATCAATTACTGGAATTTGAGAAATCTTATATTTTTTCAATCGCTCAATAGCATGTGAAACCAATTCTTCGGTTCGAACAACAATTAAAGGCTTGTCTATATGGTCTCTGATTACATCCTCTGCTTTAGTTATTTCTTCTTCCAAGAAACCACGTTCACGCATCCAATCATCATTAAAAATTTTACCGACATAACGACTCCCACTGTCGTGAAATAAAACGACAACAACATCTTCTGGCTTGAAATGTTCTTTTAACTGATGCAATCCTTTCACACAAGCACCAGCTGAATTCCCAACAAAGATTCCTTCTTCTAGAGCAATTTTTCGAGTGTAAACTGCCGCATCTTTATCGGTTACTTTTGTAAACCCATCTATTAAAGAAAAGTCAACATTTTTTGGAAGTATATCTTCTCCGATTCCTTCTGTGATGTAAGAATAGATTTCGTTTTCATCAAAAATTCCTGTTTCGTGGTATTTTTTAAATACTGAACCATAGGTGTCAATGCCCCAAATTTTAATAGCAGGATTTTTCTCTTTTAAATACTTTGCAATTCCAGAGATGGTACCTCCTGTCCCTACTCCAACCACAAAATGAGTTACTTTCCCATCAGTTTGTTCCCAAATTTCCGGTCCAGTTTGTTCATAGTGTGCAATAGCATTACTAGGGTTGTCATATTGATTAACATACCAAGAATTAGGAATTTCAGTCCCTAACCTTTTAGAAACAGAATAATAAGAACGGGGATCGGTTGGTTCAACATCAGTTGGACAAACAATTACTTTGGCGCCAACGGCACGAAGAATATCCATTTTTTCTTTAGACTGTTTATCGGTAATTACAAAAATACATTTGTAACCTTTCACTATGGCTGCAAGTGCCAATCCCATTCCAGTATTTCCTGAAGTTCCTTCAATGATAGTTCCTCCGGGTTTTAATCGCCCATCAGCTTCAGCATCTTCAATCATTTTAAGTGCCATTCTATCTTTAGTAGAATTTCCTGGATTGAAAGTCTCTACTTTGGCTAAAACCAAGGCGTCAATTCCTTCAATAACTTTGTTTAGTTTCACTAATGGTGTATTGCCAATAGTTTCTAATATATTTTTTGCGTATTTCATTCGTTTTAATGTTTAATGGACCTTATGCTTTCGCATATACAAATCGTTGTAACACTGCTTTTTGCTTTTGATAAAAGCAAAGGTATTGAATATAAAAATGATGCTAAATTTTTATTGGAAAAAATTCCATACTACACCAAATCGAATCATAAAATCACGATAAGGATAATTGGGTGCTGTATAAAAATCACTTCCTGTCATTCTCGAATTAAAATGCTCTGCTTTTAGAAATATTCTTGTTTGACGTATACGAGCATTGACAAAGAAATCAATCATAGGGAAATCGCCAACTTTTTTTGTATTCTGCACAAAGGCTTCGGCTGTTACTGGATTATAATCGTTGATGTAGAATTTGGTAAAATAATTAAATATAAATCCTGTTTGCAAATACAATGCTTTTTTAAAGTAGTAGTTGGTGAAATAAAGTGAGTTTCTGGTCACGATTTGTGGCACATTTAAAATACCCTCATCTTGATCAACTTTTTGATATAGTACCGTATTATCCAAAGCCAATTTCCACCATTTGAATTCGCGATTGACTTTAACGGCTAGATAGTTGATAGTTTTATCATATTGTTTAGGCGAAATAAGTTGTTGTTGAACATCAGTAGCATCATTACTGAAAAACAAATGGTCTTTCAGAGAGCTAATTTGTAACGAAGCATCAAACCATGATGTCTTTGCTGTAGCTTCAAGGTTATTAATTTTTTCGTTTTTAAAATTATGGAACCAATTATAACTGGTGTAACTACTTTGATAGAGATTATAAATGTGATCAGGAATTTTACTAATGATTTGGTATTGAAAAACGAACTCATTTTTATCATTCCATTTATAATTCAATTGAGCATCAAAATTAGACGTCGGTTGTCGGGAAATAGAATTGGAGAATTGAAACGTACCATTCCATTTGTTTTTTCGGTATTCATAGTGTCCGCCTAATGAATTTATTTCATCATTTAATGAACTAGGAACAGCGCCAGTATTTAATATTAGAATTTTATTATAATAATAATTATATCTAAAATCTTCTATAAAAAATTGGAATTTACCAAGTACTGAATTTTCATAAACAGCACCAACTTTGTTATACAATCTATTGTATCGAGTATGGTCATTGATAGCACTGTTTACATAAGAATCACCAAATCGATAAACCGTTGTATTACCAACTGTGGAAGGCACCGTAGCTTGATTGTATTCGAAAAATTTATTTTCGTAGTTAAGTTGATGGCTTATAAAAAGATTATTATTTCCTTTAGTAGGATTAATTCTGTAGTTGTGGTCAAAGAAGATTCTTTTACCTTTCAGGAACGATTTAGCATCTTTTAAGTAAACTTCCAATCGAGCTCTATTACTAAAGGTAGCATCTCCACTTTCAAAATCTTCAAGAGTTGTAATTCCTCCATTCTCACCATTCAGAAAATCTTGACCAGTGAAATGAAAATTTAAAAAGTATCTTTTATTCAAAGTGTGATAACTTGTGGTAAAACGAAAGTTACCAGTACTCGATAATTGATTAACATATTTTCCCAAAGACCGTAATCCTTTAAAAGCTATAGACATATTAAAGCGTTCTGAAGTATTAACCGTTATAAAAGCATCTACAGATTGCCCTTGTTCCATAACTGTCTTAAAATACAACTCAGTCACCGGAGTGGCCACAGAATAATAGTTAATATCTTTTACGCCGAGATAATTGAATTGCTTTCCAGAGAAACCAATTTCAGGAAATGAAGTGAAGCTTTTTAAACCATAATCTAAAACAGCATAAGTTTGTCCTTCGTTAGCAAAAGGCAATAACCCAAAAATATCTTTACGCAAATAGTTATATTCATATTCCTTTTTGATAGTAAGCGAAGTATCAACATAGGTTGTGTCTCTTTGTAAGGTAATAATTCTGTATTGATTAAATGTTGCTTTTGGTGCTTTTTCGGGAACTTCATTTAACGATACAGCTTTGTTTGGTTTCTCTCCCTTTTGAACTTGAGAAATTCCAACAGAAAACATCAATAAGAAAACAAGTAAAAGGTTGTTTTTCATAGGTATAAATTTCAAAGCAAAAATACACAAAACTATTTGTAATAAAGTCATAAAAAAACCACCATAAAGGTGGTTTTAATTACTTCCAATAAATTTATTCTTTTATAAATTTCTTTGTAACAGATTTTCCGTCAGAATTGAATGTAACAAAATAAACACCCGAAGAAAATGAAGACACATCGATATGATTTAATGAGGATAGATTATCATTTCTATAAACTTGCTTACCAGAAATATCATTAATAATTACTGATGAAATTTCTATATTGTTCTTTATATCAAAGTTAAGAATACCTATTGCTGGGTTCGGATAAATAAAAATGCTATTGTCGTAATCATAATCTAGAGTATTCAAATTTATTCCTGTTGTTCCGTTGGCAATCAAAGAAAAAACTTGAGATCCTCCACTTAAAGAGGATCCTTTATGACTAACCTGGATGGTGTAAACACCCGCAGGTGCATTTTCAATTTCAACTTTTTCTATATTGTCAACATTGTTGTCTGATACATTAGTGGCTATAGCGGTGGGATCACTCGGATTTAATTTCCAAGGATAATAAGGAGTACCATCTTTAAACACTTTTAAATCAAGATTATTGATAAGCACTGGATTTCTGTTATCCTCGGCAGTATTAATGTTTACTGGAGCCGATGGATCAGTCCAACAAATACTAACTTTTAATTTTTGAGGATTATTTAAAGTAATATTTTTAACGAATACTTGACCACTATCTAAAGTGTTTTCTTCTAGGATAGCTGTAGTTCCTTTTTGAGAAATAAGTTGTGCCGATTCCTCTCCATTAGCAAGCCCCCAACCAAATTCATAATCAGGACCAGCTTCAAAACCTGCTTCTTTTGCTGTATGACACAATAAACCTCTAACCGTTGAGGCTCTCATAAAAGAACCTGTATTCAAATTATTATAATGTTTTTGTAACAATACTATTAGACCTGCTAATCCTGGTGCTGCCATTGATGTTCCTTGAAAACTTGCATATGCAGTATTATTTGTAGCAATACAAGAGGATACGTTTACACCTTTTGCAGAAATATCTGGTTTTACTCTACCATCATCTGGTGGACCAAAGTTACTAAAGGAACTCATAGATACACTACTAGCATCAAAATATTCAGGAACCTCTTCAACGGCTGCAACTGATATACCATTTTTAGAATTAGACATACCAGTTAACATATCATAACCGTTTTTCAAATCCAACTGAGCTACAGCACTATCCGTTCTATCATTTCCAGCAGCAGCTACAATTTGATAATAAGGATGAGCCACAGCAATTAAATCCATTTGTCTCGAAGTCGAATCATATTTTCCAAATAAGGCATTAGTTAAATTAGAGGCAACGTAACCATAAGAATGATTAGAAACTAAATAACCATCCGAAGCAAATGTTTCCATTTCGATAGTATCATCTTCCCAACCGTAAGTTTTAGCACTAGCATTATAAGCCAAGCCTCTTCTTGAAGCACTCACACCCGCTGCCACCATAGTTCCAGTAACATGAGTAGAATGATCACTTAAGGAGGTTTGAGAATCTCCCAAAGTAATCTTACCTACCAACTCTTGATGAGAAACTCTAACTTTTCCACCATCCCATACCCCCGCAGTCATACCAGAACCAGTTACATTTAAACCTAATGAACCTGAAGGATACATTGTACTTCCTCCAATAGTAATAGCAGAACCTGCATTGTCTATTGTATAAAAAATTGGTTTCCCGTTAATAAATCTCTGTAATGACTTTCTTTCGCTATTAACAAAACCGTACTTGCTTTTATACAAATGAATTAATAAATCTTGCTCTGACTTGAACTGTGACAACTCTTGACGAACGAGGGCTACCATTTTAGGATCACTAAAGGATTGTATCTTTTCTCGTTCTTTAGCAGTTTGAGAAAAAACAGTTACCGAACACAAAATAACAAATAATACTGTTTTCATATTTTATAAAAAGTAAAAAAACCTTTTTTTAATAAAAAGGTTTTTGTTAGTATAACTTCAATTAAATTTTA
>Ga0214919_10000865_pt1 | contig 51306 bp, 38 predicted proteins | sample LL1503_MetaG_FD_177994 | JGI IMG/M metagenome (GOLD analysis project Ga0214919, IMG submission 177994) | Freshwater microbial communities from Lake Lanier, Atlanta, Georgia, United States - LL-1503 | ecosystem: Environmental > Aquatic > Freshwater > Lake | place: USA: Georgia | collected...
TGCGGAGGACCAGTCGCTCGAGGCCCGTGAGCGTCGCCAGGATCTCCGCCCGGCCATCATCCGCCCTGCCCTGCTCGAGCACGAGTTCGCGGAGGCCGGCCAAGCCCCGCAGCGACTCCCACTCCGCATCCGTCAGCGGCACCGCAGCGACGATTGTATGGGCCTCACCCGCGCGGACTACGGCAATCTGGACGCCGACATCGAGCCGAGCGGCCTGGCCTGCGGTCGGTTCTATGATGATCTGCGAACCAGGCGGGCCACATCCGGACAACGAGGCCAGCGCCGCAGCCAGCGCCAATCCTGCGGTGGGCCTCATGGATCCAGCACCACCGCCACCGGCATCGAGTTCCCAAACGTCTGGAAATCCTTGAACGTCCAGACGACCTGCTTCTCCGGCGTGACCTCGATGATCTGCGGCTGCTCGGGGCCGGCGTGGCAGTTGACGATGAGCGTGTTTCCATTCTTCAGCCGGCTCACCTGCGTCACCCAGGCCAGCACGATCCCCGCCAGGTCGTGCTGCTCGATCTTCCACACGATCTCCTTGGCGGGCGTCACCTCGAGCACGCTGTGGCCGTTGCCGGTTCCAATCAGCGTGTTGCCGTTGGTGAGCCTGACGGCCGAATAGACCTGGTCGCCAAAGGCCTCGGGGCCATGCCCCCCCTTCTTCGGCTTGTCGAAGAGCGGCACGTCGAATTCCCAGACGACCTTGCCCGTGGCGTCATACTCCCGGACGACGCCGTCCTTCTCGTGGGCCACGAGGTAGGTGCCGGCAGCGGTCTTCCGTGCGTTTCGCGTGTCGGAGTGCGCCGACCGTTCGTTCACCGTCAGCTTGACTTCGTGCCGAACATTGCCGTCGCGATCGACCTCGATGATCCGGGCCGGCCCCGACTCGACGATCATCGTCGTGCCATCAGGCAGCCGCTGGAAGGCGTGCACCTCGACTGTGCGGCCGGCGTTGCCATTCCGCTTGGCGTTGTAATCCCAGATCGGCTTGCGGTGCTCGTCGAGCTCGACGATCCGTGTCCAGCCGTCTTGATAGAGGATGTGGCCATCGGGCAGCAGGTGCAGATCGTGGATCGGCCCGCAGGGCAGCTTCCATTCGACGCGGCCATCGGGGGCGATCGAGGCCATTGTCCGCTTCGAGTCGTCGGCGGCGATCACCCGGCGAGGCATGCCCGCCCGCACGGCCGTCGGCGGCGCTTCTGCGACCGCCACGGGATGCTCGTCATCAAAACCCAGATCCTCGCCGGCGTGGAGTGCGACGCCGATTTGCTCCAGGCTGCCGCGGCGGCCGTTATACCAGAGCAGCCACTTTTCGCCGTCGTAGACGGCGTAGGGCTTGTAGCACGCATCGTGATCCCACTTCTCCTTGCCGGGAGCGATGATCGGATTGGCCGGATGGCGCTGCCAGTTCGTGATGCCATCCCTGCTGCGGGCGAGGCAGATCCGCGCCGTGGGTTCATCCTGAAACCCGATGTAAAACATCACATACCACTCGCCGATCTTCTCGACCTGGCACGCCGTCACTTTGTGCTTCTCCCATGGTTTGTCCGGGAGAGGTACGAAGATCGGGTTGCCTTCGTGCTTCTTCCAGGTCAACCCGTCGGGGCTGGTCGCGTGACCGATCGCATTCGGCTCGTTTTGTTCTCCGCCGGAATACCACATCCGAAAGAGTTCGGCCTGTTCGTCCCAGATTACCGATGGGCACATCACGGCGATGTTTCGCTCCCACGGCTGATCGGCCGAAAGCACAGGCTTGTCGCTCATCCGCTTCCACGCAACGCCGTCCGCACTGGTCGCATAGCCAATCCATGAACGGCCCTTGGCCTGGCCGGTGTACCACAGGTGATACCCGTCGCTGCGCTTCAGGACGTACGGACGGTTGATGTCGTCCTCCCAGCCCGTCTCCGGCCGTGGACCGAACACTGCCTGTGGCGGCTCGCTCCAGCGGATACCGTCTTTGCTCTCGACGAGCGCAAGCGATTTCTTCGGCCGCCACGAAAGCCACATCCGGTAGGCATCACCGTCTTTCAACACCGAAATGTCGAAGCACGTTCCGTACGTGCCGCCCATCACCGGATTGCCATCGAACTTCTTCCAGCCAGCGGAGGTTTCCTGGAGCCCTGCTTCAGACGTGCGTGGTGTCGCACTGGGTGCGTCTGCTGCCATTCCCAGAGAGGCGAAAAAGAAAAAGGTGCCTGCCACCACACCTAGCAAAGATAGGCAGGGAGACGACGCAGTTCGCCCAAATTTGGTGGCTGGCACCTTTTTCATGCGATCACCTCTCGGATCGGTTCGACGTGCTCGACGCCGACGAGCTTTTGGTCGAGGCCGCCGAAGAAATACGAGAGCCGGTTGGGGTCGAAGCCGAGCTGGTGCAGCACCGTGGCGTGCAGGCTCTTCACGTGGAAGCCCGGCTTGTCGCCGTTGCCATGGCCGGGGCCCGGGCTGATCGCCGCCGAGCCCAACTCGTCGGTCTCGCCCACGCTCACGCCCCCCTTGATGCCGCCGCCGGCCATCCACATCGTGAACCCAAACGAGTTGTGGTCGCGGCCCGTGCCCTCGGCGTATTCCGCCGTCGGCTGCCGGCCGAACTCGCCGCCCCAGATCACGAGCGTCGAGTCGAGCAGGCCCGACCGCTTCAAATCGGTGAGCAGCGCCGCGACCGGCTGGTCGGTGTTGCCCGCGTGGAAGTTGTGGTTCTTTTCCATGTCGCTGTGGGCATCCCAGTTGTCGTCGTTGTGGGCGCCGCCGGAATAGAGCTGAACGAACCGCACACCCCGCTCGACGAGCCGCCGTGCCAGGAGACACCGTCGGCCGAAGTCGGCGGTCCGGGGATTTTCAAGGCCGTAGAGTGTTTTCGTCTCCTCCGTCTCGCTGGCCAGATCAACCGCCTCCGGGGCGTGCTCCTGCATCTTCCAGGCCAGCTCGTAGGAGGCGATCCGTGCGGCGAGTTCCGTGTTGTCGCCGCGGGAGAGGAGGTGGGCCGTGTTCGACTCGCGGAGCGCGTCGAGCATCGTCCGCTGCGCTTCCAGCGGCATGTCATCAGGCGGCGCGAGATCGAGGATCGGGGACCCCTTGCTCCGCAGGAGCGTGCCTTGATACGTCGCCGGCATGTAGCCGCTCGACCAGTTCTTCGCACCCGAGATCGGCCCGCCGGTCGGATCGAGCATCACAACGAAGCCCGGCATGTTCTCGTTGACGCTGCCGAGGCCATAGTTCACCCACGAGCCCAGACAGGGCGCGCCCGACTGGATTTTCCCCGAGTTCATCTGCAGCATCGCCGAGCCATGGATCGGCGAATCGGCCGTCATCGAGTGGATGAAGGCGATGTCGTCCACGTGGGTCGCGATGTGCGGAAAGAGATCGCTCACCCACTTGCCGCACTCGCCATACTGCTTGAACTTCCACTTGGGGCCGACGACCCGGCCCTGGCTCTTCTCGCCGCCGCGGCCCTTGGTCTTCACGTCGATCGTCTGGCCGTCGAGGCCGTAGAGCTTCGGCTTGTAGTCGAAGGTGTCGACCTGGCTCGGCCCGCCATACATGAAGAGGAAGATCACGCTCTTCGCCTTGGGCGCGAAATGAGGAGGCTTGGCCGCGAGCGGATTCGTGAACGGCACGCCCGTGGCCCCCGTTGCCTGCCTTGCGAAAAACCCCCGATCGAGCAGGCCGGACAGGGCCAGCCCCGTGAACGACGCGCCCGCCTCCCAGAAGAATTCACGACGGGTCCTGTGACAGAACTGGCCGTGTCGATGGCCGTGGCTGGATGGCATGGCTGGCTCTCCTGGGACTTTGTGTCAGTTGCGGTGGCGATCAGTCCGACTCGATCAATCCAAGTAGGCGAATTCGTTGAGGTTCAGCACCATCAGGCAGAAGAGTTCCATGGCTCGGCTCGGGCTGACGCCGTCGGCGTCGTCGAGCCTGGCGACAAGCGCGACGCCCCGCTCCACCTCGGCATCGGTGACCGGCCGCACGAGCGCAATCTCCAATGCCCGGCGAACCTGCGCCGGCACATCAGCCGCATCGGGCCCGCCTGCCTCCTGGCGGACTCGTTCAGCAAACACCCGCGCCTGCCGATGCAGGAACTCGCTGTTCATCATGCCGAGCGCCTGCGTGGGCTGCGTCGTCGTGAAACGCACGGGGCAGCTCGTGTCGGTGTCGGCCAGGTCGAAGTCGGCGAGGATCGGCGTAATCAGCGACCGCTTCACGTGGGCGTAGATGCTCCGCCTCGTCTGCTCCTCCGGGCTCGACGACCCCCAGCCCCGACCAGGGACTGACTGCCCAGCCATGACTTCCTTCGGAATCGTCGGATAGACACCCGGCCCGAACATCTTCGGATTGAAGCCTCCGCTGGCCACGTGGATCGAGTCGCGGAGTTCCTCGGCCGAGAGCCGCCGCATGTCGAACCGCCAGAAGGAATCGTTGAGCGGGTCGACTTTCAACGCCTCCGCGTGCGCAAACTCTTCCGCGTTGCCGGTTGCCGCTGCGCGATAGGCCTGCGACAAGAGGATCAGTTTGTGCAGGGATTTCAGCCGCCAGTTGCTGGCAACCAGTTCCGTGGCCAGCCAGTCGAGCAGTTCCGGATGCGTGGGAGGATCGCCCATCATGCCGAAGTTCGAGCTGCTGCGAACGATGCCCCGGCCGAAGTGGTGCTGCCAGATGCGGTTGGCCATCACGCGGGCGGGAAGCGGATTGTCGGGTGAGACCAGCCAGCGAGCCAGCGCCGTGCGGCGGCCGGAGGTCTTCGCATCCGCGGCCGGCGTGGGGATCACCGGCTCCTTCGCCTTGAGAATCGACGGAAATGCCGGGCCTACCTTATTCTCAAGCTTCTTTTCCGCATGCGGATTGCCGCGATAGAAGACGAACGTGTCGGGGGCTTCAGGCCCGCGTTCGGTCACGACGAGTGCCTTGTCAACGGGCACCTCTTCCTTCTTCAGCTTCTCCACCGCCTTCGCCTTCTCGTCGTAGTCCTTCTTGCCGTCGGTGCCCAGAATGCGTTCACCATCGGCGGCGATGGCCTTCTTCAAGTCGTAGTCTTTTCCTGCTGCCTTCCCACGGGCCGCGGGAGCCGAAAGCGTTCTCGCGACGAACCCCGGCCCCGACCATGCCACAGCCAGGCCCTTGCCGTTCTGTCCCTGGAAGTAGTCGAGCCGGATCGGTAGACGGCCTGCCTTCAGCGGCACGGCGGCCGTCTTCGGCTTCCCTTCACCGTGGATGCCGTCGTATTCGATGACCGCGAGGCCGTCGATGGCTAGCCGCGAGCCGTCGTCGGAGTCGAGCGAGAACGTATAGTCGCCGTCCGCGGGTACCTTGAGAAAGCCGGTGAACACGTAGCCGAAGGAGTCGGGCCGCAAGGATGGCGCCACCGCGATATCGAAGAGCTGGCCGGGCACAGTCCCCGTGTCCTCGGCCTTCAGGTCGTCGAACACCGGCAGGCTCTTCCACGTGTCGCGGTAGAACCTGAACTCGAGATCGTCGAGATCGCCACCGACGGCATCGGCTTGGTTGAGCGACTCCCACGACGTGCGGAATTTCTTCTCGATCTCCGTGACGGCCACCTGCGCCTCGTCGCGGCGGCGTTTCAGATCGGCGACCTTCCGCTCGTAGTCCTGCCGTTCGGCGTCGTTCTTGAAGAGCAGCCGCTCGACCTGGTCGCCACCATTTCCCATCGGCGTGAGGTTCTCGAAGAATGAGAGCAGGCTGTAGTAGTCGCGCTGCGGAATCGGGTCGATCTTGTGGTCGTGGCAGCGGGCGCAGTTGACCGTCAGTCCGAGAAACACCTGTCCGGTGGTCGCCACGATGTCGTCGAGCCAGTCGTAGCGAAACTGCTCGCGGTCGGCAGGCTCGTCGTCGAAGACACCAAGCCGGTAGTAGCCCGTCGCGATGAAGGCGTCATTCGTTGGATCGGGCAGTTCGTCGCCGGCCAGCTGCTCGATCACGAACTGGTCGTACGGTTTGTCGTCGTTGAGCGACCGGATGACATAATCGCGATACCGCCAGGCATGCGGCTTGTTGCCGTCGCGTTCGAAGGAGTTTGTGTCGGCATAGCGAACCAGGTCGAGCCAGTGTCGTCCCCATTGCTCGCCGTAGTGCGGACTGGCGAGCAGCCGATCCACCACCTTCTCCCACGCCTGAGGCGAGTCGTCGGCGAGGAAATCGCGAACTTCCTGCTCGGTCGGCGGCAGGCCAGTGATGTCGTAGGTTGCCCGGCGAATCAGGACCGTCTTCTCGGCCGGCCGCGGCGCCGGGAGCCCGCGATGGGCCAGACCGGCCCGGATGAAGGCGTCGATCGGATGAGCGAGCGGATCCCCTGCCTTGAGCGGATCCCCTGCCTTGAGCGGATCCCCTGCCTTGAGCGGATCCCCTGCCACTCTCACGGCCGGCACGACAGGCCGCACGAGCGGCCGGAACGCCCAGTGCTCTTTCCACTCAGCTCCCTCGTCGATCCAGCGCCTGATCGCGTCGACCTGCGTTGCCGTCAGCCGCGGTCCCTCGGGCGGCATCTGCGTGTCGGGATCGTTCGAGGTGATCCGCGCGAGGATCTCGCTCTCTGCAGTCCTGGCCGGCACGATCGCCCGGCTGCCACTGTCGAGTTCGGCGGTGGCACCGGCAGCCTGATCGAGTCGCAGGCCGCCTTCGTGCGTGTCGGGGCCGTGGCAGGAAAAGCACCGTTTGGCCAGCAGCGGCTGAATGTCGCGCGAGAAATCGACCGGTTCGGCGCATGCCTCTGCTGAAAGCAGGATGCATCCGCCAACCACCGCCACGGTCAGCATCCGCAGGCCGCGGCCGACGCCGGAATTTTCGCGGAACATGCGATGCCTCTGGAAATGTTGGACACATCCGTTACGATTGATTCTAAGCGTCGCTTACAAAGTGTCAAATACGCGATTTTTTCTTTTCATGCACCAAGCCAACCGCATCGAATCGACGCTCCTCCGTCGGATCAACGAACGCCGGCTGCTCGAGGTGATCCAGCAGCAGGGACCTTCGTCCCGGGCGATGCTGACCCGTGTGTCGGGCCTCACGGCCCCCACCGTCTCCAAGGCGGTTGATTCACTTCTGAAACGCGGCTTCGTCGAGGAGCTTGATCCTTTGGAGCCGGCGCTCGGCCGGCCCGGCCGGCTCGTGCGGATGGCGGCGGACTCGGCCGCCGTGCTCGGAGTGGTGATCGATGCCCAGGTCTGCTGCGTGGTCGCGGCGGGCCTCGACGGAAAAGTCTCCGAGGATCAGACGCGGCGATTCGCCACTCCCAAAAACTACGCCGAACTGCTCGACACGCTCGAGCAGCGGTGCCGCGAACTGCTCGACGGCATCACGGGCCGGGTGCACGGCATCGGCGTGAGCGTGCCGGGGCTCGTCAACGAACGGCTGTCGGAGATCGTCTTCTGCCCAAACCTCCACGTGCTCGACAAGCGCAATCCTGCCCGCGATCTCGCGGAGCGACTGGGCGTGGAGTGCGTGCTCGTTCAGGAGACCGATGCGCTCTGCCTGAGTGAGCAGATGTACGGCGACGCCCGTGGCCTCCATGACTTCGCGATGCTCGACGTCACGACCGGGCTGGGCCTGGGCGTGATGAGTGGCGGCCAGGTGCTCGCCGGCCACAGCGGCATGGCAGGCGAGGTAGGCCACATCACCGTCGCCCCCGACGGCACCCGCTGCGGCTGCGGCAACCGCGGCTGCCTGGAAACCCTCGCCACCGACACGGCACTGCTACGGCTGCTGACGGAGAAACTGGGCCGGCCCCTGTCGCCCGACGAAGCAGGTGCGTTGCTCGGCGAGCGGCCCGGTGACTTTCAGCACGAGATCCGCACGGTCACGGAATACCTCGCCATCGCGATCGCCGCCGTCATCAATATCTTTAATCCCACCACGCTCTTCGTGCACGGCACGCTCCTGATCGGCTCGGAGGAGCGTTTTGCACGCGTGCTCGAACGCGTGAAGCAGAGGACGCTCACCGCTTCACTCTCCGATTGCACAATTCTGGCGACACGATCGAGCAAGCGCCAGGCCGCGATCGCCGGTATCATGCACCACCTCACAAACGCCTGGGCACCCTCCATTCGGTAAAACTCACGATGGCACATGCATCTCCTCACGCCTGCTTCTCCCTCGCCGGCCGCGTGGCCCTGGTGACGGGCTCGTCCACCGGCCTCGGCAAGGCGACGGCCAGGTGCCTCGGCATGGCCGGCGCGAAGGTGGCCGTCAACTATGCCAGTTCGCGGCCCCGGGCCGATGAAACGCTCACCGAACTCCGTGACGCCGGCATCACCGCTGATCTGTTCCAGGCCGACGTCACGAGCGAGTCCGAAGTCGACGCGATGTTTTCAGCCATTGAAAAATCACTGGGGCCGGTCGACATCGTCGTCGTCAACGCCACGCCTGCCCAGCCGCTGAAATCTATCGAGGAGTACGACTGGGCTTTCTACCAGCAGATGCTCGACTTCTTTGTGAAGAGCCCCTATCTCCTGGCCCGACGGGCGCTGCCGGGTATGAAGAGCCGCTGTCACGGACGGCTGATCAATATCACCAGCGAAGTGTTTCACTTGGGCGTGTCACCCTTTTCCGCCTATGTCGCGGCGAAAGGTGGACAGACCGGCTGGTCGCGGAGCATGGCCCACGAACTCGCCCCGCACGGCATCACGGTCAACATGATCGCGCCGGGCTGGATCCCGGTGGAGCGGCACAAGGATGACCCGCAGGCCGAAAAAGATGCCTACCTCGCCACGATTCCCGCGGGCCGCTGGGGCAGGCCAGACGAGGTCGGCTGGGCGGCCGCGTATCTGGCCAGCGACGAGGCCTCGTTCGTGACCGGCCAGACGATCGCCGTCAACGGCGGCAAGACGGTCTGGTAGACGGCGGTGCGCGCGCCGCCGGGACGGCAGAAGTCTCGTCGCGTGGCGAGGATACGCCAAATGCTCCTCGAGCTTCCGCCGATCCCGGCTCGCCGTTTGAGAGAAAGAGGCGCACGCCGCCGGGACGGCTCGTCACGCGTCGTAATACAGGCAGAACTCGTACGGGTGCGGCCGCAGCCTCATCGGGGCGATCTCCTGCTCGCGCTTGAACTTGAGCCAGGTCGCGATCACGTCCTCCGTGAAGACGTCTCCCCGCAGCAGGAAGTCGCTGTCGCGTTCCAAGGCATCGAGCGCCTCGTCGAGCGAGCCGGGTGCCTTCGGCACGTTGGCCAGCTCTTCCGGCGGCATGTCGTAAATGTCGCGATCGAGCGGCTCGCCGGGGTTGATCTTGTTCTGGATGCCGTCGATCGCCGCCAGCAGGATCGCCGAAAAGGAGAGATAGGGATTGCAGGTCGGGTCGGGACAGCGAAACTCGATCCGCTTCGTCTTGGGGCTCGTCGAATACATCGGGATCCGGCAGCTCGCGGAGCGGTTCCGCTGCGAGTAGGCGAGGTTCACCGGCGCCTCGTAGCCCGGCACCAGCCGCTTGTAGCTGTTGGTGGTGGGGTTCGTGAGCGCGAGCAGCGCCGGGGCGTGGCGGAGGATGCCTCCCATGGCATAGATCGCCATTTCCGAGAGGCCTGCGTAGCCCGTGCCGGCGAAGAGCGGGTGGCCCGCCTTCCAGAGCGAGATGTGCGTGTGCATGCCGGAGCCGTTGTCGCCGAAGATCGGCTTCGGCATGAACGTCACGGTCTTTCCGGCCCGCCGGGCGACGTTCCGCACGATGTATTTGTAGAGGCAGAGCTGGTCGGCCATCCGCACCAGTTCCTGAAACCGCATGTCGATCTCGCACTGCCCGGCCGTCGCCACCTCGTGGTGCTGCGCCTCGACGTCGATCCCGCATTGGATCATCGTCTGCATCATCTCGTTGCGGAGATCCATCAGCTGGTCGGCCGGGGGACAGGGGAAATAGCCCTCCTTGTGCCGCAGCTTGTAGCCGAGGTTCGGCCCCTCGGCCCGGCCCCGCGTCCACTCGGCCTCGACCGAGTCGAGGTGGAAGTAGCCCTCGTGGGCGTTCTGATCGAACCGCACGTCATCGAACACGAAGAACTCGGCCTCCGGGCCGATGAAGCAGGTGTCGGCGATGCCGGTGCTCTTCAGATAGTTCACCGCCTTGCGGGCCACGTTGCGCGGATCGCGGGAATAGTCCTCACGCGTGATCGGATCCTGCACGTTGCAGACCATCACGAGCGTGGGGATCACTGCGAACGGATCGACGAAGGCCGAATCGGGCACTGGCACGAGCAGCATGTCGCTCTCGTTGATCGCCTGCCAGCCGCGGATGCTCGAGCCGTCGAAGCCGAGGCCATCGTCGAACGTGTCTTCCTCGAGCTTGCCGACAGGAATCGTGAAGTGCTGCCAGGCGCCGAGGAAATCGGCAAACCGCAGATCGACCGCCTTCACTTCCTTCTCGCGGCACATCGCGAGCACTTCACGGGGCTTCATCGGAAATCATTCCTGGGGGCGTGGAAGCTTGCCAACTCACCCCCATCATACTCCCGCCCCGAGGATCGTATGGCCCTGGGATTCGTCATCCCAGCCGCACCGCCCAGCCGTCGCCCACCGCCTCCAGCCGCAGGCGGCCGGCGAGTGTCGCACCGGCGAGTGTGAGCACGATCACCGAGGCGGTGGCCATGTTGTCGGCATCGCACGAGAGCAGGTCATAGTCGCCGGCATCGACGCGGCGAGCAAAGCCACGGCCCCCCGACACCTCCCCCGCCAGACGATCGAGCCAGACGAGCCGATGCGGCGGCAACTCGATCGCGGCCACGGCATCTCCGCCCTGCTGGGGCACCACCATCAGCCGCCAGGTGCGGCAGGCGGCGCCCGCCTCCAGCAACAGGTCAAAGTGCCGCCCGGCGGGATCGTCCGGGGCGCCAACGTGTTCGAGGAGGACAAAGCGAGTCATGAGGAGCGATCAATAATCCTCGCTGGCGCCGGCACCGCCACCCGAACTGGCCACCGTGAGCGGCTTCGGCTTGTGGCGGACCGCACGGCGGGCGTTTTCGTCGCGGAGCCGCTCGACCGCGGCCTCCAGACTCATCGCACCGACGTCGCCGTCGATCCGGTCGCGGAGGCTCACCGTGCCGGCCGCCTCGTCCCGCGGACCGCAGACGATCATCACCGGAATCATCTCGAGTTGCGCCGTCCGCACCTTCGCGCCGAGTTTTTCCGCGGCCAGGTCGATGCCGGTGCGCAGGCCCGCGGCCTCAAATCGCGCCTGCACCTGCTTCGCATAGGCCTCACTCTTCTCGCTGACCGGGAGCACACGGACCTGCTCTGGTGCCAGCCAGAGTGGAAACGCCCCCGCGAAGTGCTCGATGAGCACGCCCACAAACCGCTCCAGGCTGCCCAGCGGGGCCCGGTGGATCATTACCGGCTGATGCTTCGCATTGTCGGCGCCGATGTATTCGAGATCAAACCGCTCGGCGCTCGGGAGGTTGTAGTCGAGCTGCACCGTGCCCAGCTGCCACTCGCGGCCGAGTGAGTCGTGCACCACAAAGTCGATCTTCGGACCGTAGAAGGCCGCCTCGCCCGGCTCGGGCTCGCAGCCCGGCAGGTTCATCCGGCGGGCCACCCTTTGAATCGCAGCCTCGGCCTCATCCCACCGCGCGGGCGGGCCGACGTATTTATCACTCTTGGGGTCACGGAACCCGAGTCGCACGCGGAAGTTTTCGAAGGCGAGGCTTTCCAGCACTTTGAGCGTGAAGTCGATGCAGCCCTCCACCTCCTGCTCCACCTGCTCGTGGGTGCAGAAGATGTGGGCGTCGTCCTGAGTAAAGCCGCGGACCCGCGTCATGCCGCCGAGTTCACCCGACTGCTCGTAGCGGTAGACCGTGCCAAACTCCGCCAGACGGAGCGGCAGCTCCTTGTAGCTCCGCGGCCGGGCCTTGTAGATCATCGTGTGGTGGGGGCAGTTCATCGGCTTGAGCAGATACTGCTCGTCGTCGCTCATCACGATCGGCTTGAACTGGCTGTCGGCGTAGTAGGGATAGTGGCCGGAGATCTTGTAGAGATCGACCTTGCCGATGTGGGGCGTGTAGACCGGCTGGTAGCCCCGCGCGGCCAGTTCGTCGCGGACGAACGACTCAAGCACGCCACGCAGCACCGCCCCCTTCGGCATCCAGAGCACGAGGCCGGAGCCGACCAAGGGGCTCGTCGTGAAGAGGTCGAGTTGCTTGCCGAGCACGCGATGATCGCGCCTGCGTGCTTCTTCCAGATTGGCCAGATGCGCGTCGAGATCCGCCTGCGTGAACCAGGCGGTGCCGTAGAGCCGCTGGAGCTGGGCGTTGTTGGCGTCGCCCTTCCAGTAGGCGCCGGCGATGTTCGTGAGCTTGAAGCCGCCGATGCAGCCGGGGCTCGTCACGTGAGGGCCGCGGCAGAGGTCGACGAATTCTCCCTGCCGGTAGAACGACAAGGTCGGGTGGGCGGCCAGGCCCGTCTCGATATGCTCCACTTTCAGCGGCTGCTTGAGATCACGCACGATCTCCACCGCCTTCTCCCGCGGCACCTCCACCCGCTCAAACGCCTCGTCGGCCTCGATGATCTTCTTCATCTCGGCCTCGATCAGCGGTAGGTCGTCGTCGGTGATCGGCCGGCTGGCCCGCATGTCGTAATAAAAACCCTCGCCGACGGTGGGGCCGAAGGCCAGTTCGACGTCAGGAAAGAGCCGCGTCACCGCGCGGGCCATGATGTGTGCGGCGGAGTGCCGCATCACCGGCAGCGCCCGCGAATCGCCGGCAGGAAGCCATTCGACAGCGGCCTCACCCGCGACAGGCAGCGGTGCGTCGAGCCCGACGGCCTGGCCGTTCAGGAGCGCGGCGATCGGCCGCTGCTTCCGCGGACCCTTCTTGATCGCCTCGGGGACGACATCGCCCACCCGCGTGGCCTGGGGAAACTCGTTGACGACGCCATCGGCAAAACGAACGGTGGGCATGATATGGAAGGACCGCAGATGGGATGGAATCGGGGCAACCGGTTTCGGCCGGGTGAAACGTCGGGGCAACCAGCATGCTGGGAAACTAGAGTATCGACGGCGCCGGGGCCACGAGGCAAGGCCGTTCCCCGCGATCCTGTCGGGCGGAAGTTTGCAGCCACCCGCATTCCCTTGCTTGCGCTGCGGGCTTGGATGACGCTCCACTCCCATGCAAGCCCGAAGCGCCAGCGAGAGGAATCCGCACTGGCGACTCCAAAAAACGGTGCGCGGCCCATGGCCGTTCCCGGACCGCCGTTTGCCGGACCTTCACCGGTTCGTCACGCCGGCACATCGACGACGAAGATCTGATTTCGCAGGACGGCCGCCTGGCCACCAGGCTGCGTGCTATTGCCGGCCACGCTCCGCATGAAGGTGATCCGCCGGCCGTCGGGGGAAAACACACACGCCTCCGGCCGCACTGGGGCGGCGATCGTGCGATCGGTGAGCCGCGTGCTCGCGCCGCTGGCCACGTCGACGACGAACACGCTCGCATCGGCGACATACGCGATCCGCCTACCATCTGGGCTCCAGGTGAAGCTGCTCGCCACGTGCCACTCGTCGCGCGTCACCTGCACCGGCTGGCCGCCATTCGGGCTCACCGTGAAGAGTTGCACGATGCCGAGATCGTCACGCATCAGAAACGCGATCCGCGATCCATCGGGACTCGACCGCAGCCAGTGCCGCGGACCGTCGATCCCTGGATGACTGCGATCCGCGGTGAACGTGATCCGCCGCTGGAGCACGCCGCGGGGTGGCGATGGCCTACTCGTGGGCGTGCCCGCAAGGGGCTGTTCGCCTGCGACCGTCAGCTCATCGAGGTCATCCGGCAGATCGCACACGAAGACCTCACTGACTGTCCGCCGCCCGCCGAACGCGGCGTCATGCACGACGAGATGCCCCTGAAACGCCAGCGCATACCGCTGCCGCGTGCCATCGGGCCGCAGGTAGCCGTGGGTGCCGATCCACGCCTCCTCGAACGCCTTCGCAATCTCGTCACTGCCGGGTGTTGGCTCGTCGGTGAGCTGCGTCACGAGCACGGTGAACGCCGTGCCGTCGTGATTGCGCTCGTGTGTCCGCGGCACCTGCACCGGCTTGCCACACACGCTCACGCCGATGCCGCGGAGGTTTTTCTCGCGTGGCGAGCCCGCTGTCGCGTTGGCGGCCGGCGGCGCATCCAGCACGGCGTCTTCATAGGTAAAACTCACGAGCCGGCCGTCGGGGCTATAGGCATGCACATGGCTGCCGCCGCGGAGCGCGCCGGCCGTGAACGGCGGCACGAGGTCGCGGGCATCGAGCGGTTCGATCGTGTCGGGCTGCGACGCTCGCACGACCACGCCCTGCCGATGGGCCGGGCCATACTGCCAGTCGGCGGTGGGCTGTTCGGGGCCCACAATAAAAACCACGCGGTCGTCCACGGGGCTCGCCGTCACGACGCCGCAGCAGGCGCCGTTTCGCGACTCATACAGCAGCTCGATCCGCCCCGACTCGACCTCCACCCGTTCGATTCGCGTGCCGTCGAAGACGGCGCCGTCGGGGCTCGAACGCGTGTCGTAGACGATCCACCGCGAGTCGAGCGACCAGACGCCTGAGTTGGTGAGCACGTGGCCGTGGGCGGCACAGGTGATCTGTCGCTCGTGCATCGGTGCAACTTCCCGCAAACACAAGATTCCTACGGCCACGCCGCCAGCACTTCTTCAAGCTTTTCGGCGACGCCGAGCTCCTTGGCCCACCGCCGCATGTAGGCCTCGTCGAGTTCGCTCTGGGCGAGCAACACGTCTTCGATATCGCCGATATCGCGCGGGCGTGCGGCCAACACCTTCAGCAGGATTAGATCCTCCGGACTCACAAACCAGATACGTTGCCCATCGAGATCGTGTGATCGGCGTCGCCGCATCAGCTCCTGCTGATATTCGGATTCCGCCAGGAACACGTCGACGTCGATGCCGCGATCGATGAGATACAGTCGAAACTTCACAAGTGGCATACCGGCCACCGTATCGACCCAGCCAGCCACGAACTGCTCCGGCACGGTGAATCCCATCTCTGTGGCGGTGTCATACAACTCCGGCAGCCGCTCCCGCTCGATCGCGATCGTGAAATCAACGTCATACGTGGGACGCGGCAGCCCATACATGCGGACTGCCCACCCGCCCATGATGGCGTACGGCACCTGCAGCCGGTCGAACAGTTTGGCGAAGTCGTGCAGTGTCTGGATGAGATCGCTCACGGCTGCTTCCGGGTGCGGGCGATCGCGGTCAGCATGTTACAATTGCGGGCGTCGTTCTCACGTTTGAGCAGTTCGAATCGCCGCTCGATCAGTTCTGGTGAACCGACGAAAAATGCTGGGATATTTTCCTCCGTCATCTTGAGCGAGAGTTTGAGCCGCTCGATGCCGGTCATGCGGCGATACTGGTCGAGGGTTTCCTGGCTGAGCATGGCGGGTCGCCCCCTGGCTGCGGGCTGCAAAGTGAGTGCGGTACGATGGTGAATAAGGCACGATCGCCGAGGCCCTGATTGTATCAAGGGTGGATAGCGGACGCCTGCACGCGCCTCGGCGGCAGACTCGGCCTCCGCAAAAGGACGACGAGCTTCTCCAGATGCCCGGTCGCGGGCCGCTTGACTTCGGACCGCTCATGCGCGAGCTTGCGGCCGTGCATTTCACGGGCCCGATCCAGATCTTCATGCACCCGGTGCCCCGCGGCGTTCCGATCCTCGATTCGATCGAGGCGATCACTGCCGAGGTCAATCGCGCTCGGGCCGAGTGCCGTCACGGCCCGCCTGAGCTTGTGATTCGGCGCGAACACCCCGTGGTAGCGGTGCCAATGCTTGCGCGGCGGTGGGACGAGATCCGCGAGCCGGTCGAGAAACTCAAACGGCGACAGTTCGACCACGCCGTTGGCTTCCGGACGCGTGGACTTCCGCCCGCGGCCCGGGCCGACCCAACCTTCGTTGACTGTCCTATCCTTCAGCGAGCGATGGGCGAGCTGCGCGCCACCACCGCAGGCCAAAGCCTCAACGCGCCTATCAACCGCAACCAGTCACGGGTCGCGATGGCCTCACGGATTTCCTGTCGGAGGAGCCGCATTTTGGTCCGAAACGGCAGGCTGTGCCGACCGTGTCGGATGTAGAGCTGGCGTTTTTCTCTCTCAAAGACGAGGTCTTTTCCGCTGGAGCTCAGGCCGCCATCGGCGTAGTGGGCAATGACGGTGTCGATGTACCTGACCCGCACGTTCGGGGAAAGAAACCACCGCATGTTGTGCTCCCAATCCGCCAGCAACCGGAATCGGACATCAAACTTCCCCAGCGTCTCGAACAGCTGACGTCGAAAGACGATCGCCTGGTGGCAGATATTGTCCTTTCCGATCCGTGCGGTGGAAAAACGTCCACCATAGCGGCCGTTGAATCGGGGACTCACGACATTGCCGTAGACCACGTCATCCTCGTCCGTGAGTGCTCCGGAAAGCCCAGACAGCGTGTCGGCGGCAAACAGTCGGTCGTCGCTGCCCAGGAACAACACCCAGTCTCCGCGTGCCAGGTCCAGGGCCAGGTTCATGGCTTCATAGACGCCGCCATCTGGCACCTGCTGGAAGCGAATGTCGAGTTGGCGGTGCCGATCACGAAACGCTTCGATGATCGAGCGGGTGTCGTCGGTCGACATGCCGTCTTGGATCACTACCTCGAAATCCTCATAGGCTTGAGACGCCAGGCTTTCCAAGCATGCCTGGATGGTGGCGCCTGCGTTACGGGTCACGAGGATAATGGACAATTTCATCATTCACCCCGGCCAAATCAAAGAAATGCTCGCGCCTCGGCGACGATGGATTCCGGAAAAGCATGGTGCAGGTCCCCGCCGCCGGTCCCGCTTTTTCCTACGAAGGCTGGAGCAGTTTCCGATACGAATCGCGTCTGATTTCGGAGCCGGTAGTAGTAGGCATGCTCGAGGTAGAAGCCCATGTGGTCATCCACCAAACGATATTGATCGAGCAAATGCTCGCGAAAAAAATCTGTCCCGCACTTGAAAAAACGCGTATCGCACCCTCTCACGAGACGCGGACTCCATATCCGAGCCCCCGCCTTTCGCGAGTATTCGGCGGCCATGCGGCTACGCTCGCGTAACCGTCGCCAGGCATTCCGCACCGTCAATCGCCCGAGAGACTTGTTGGCTATGGAATGCCGCATATCGAGGGGAAAGAATCCCTCGCTACGGTGTTCGAGGCTCGATGATACGGCCGGGAAGTTTTTCACATACACGCGGCCGGTGCATTTATAGAACGTAGAGCCCTCAGAAAGCACGCTGCTCTGTTGCATGACGTGCTCCAAGATGCATCCTTCACCGAATCCCTTCCCGAGTCTGGCGGATTCCGTATTTCCGTCGAATGACAGAATCTCGAGACGCTTTCCCTCTCGGCTTGCGATATCCGAAAATCGGGAGAAGTCACACGTCGTCGCGGTGTTTTCGCAAAAGACGACGGCCCCGACCCTCGGATCCCGGAGCCAGCACAGCAAAGCGCAGAAATACTGCCACTTGCGCTCCGTCGTATCGCCGATCGCCACGAAGGGCGTCTTGCCGGGCAAGAAGGTCGCGGTCAACACCACCGTTTCCAGCCGCCCGCTAGGGCTATGCCGGCCAGTGGTATTGGTGACGCGCGCCCAGCGGGAGAGAAAGGCCTGGTACTTTTCTTGCCAATCCGATTTTTCCGCGATGGTGGTGCAAAAAGACATCAGTTGAATGCCTGCGAAACAAAATACAGCGTTTCCACCGACCGTCGCGCTGAACGATTTTATGCGGCACTCTCGGATGGATGACTCCCGTACCAACGGCTTCTCGTCGGCAGTTCCTCCATCGGAGGGCAGGCTTTGACGCTGCGGGACACTGCCGCCACGAATTCCTCGTACGAGATGAGATTGAGCATTTCGCGGCGGTTTTTCTCGAAAACATTGAATTCGAAGAAAGGGTTCTGGAGCGCGGTCGCGTCGCCGATCGATGCTGTGCGCGAGATGACGCCGACTCCCCAATCGGTGTCGACGCAACACGACTGCAGGTCACGACGAAGGCGGTATTTCATGAATGCCTTCCATGACGTGCCGTTCCAGTACCACGATGCAGGTGACATCCCGTATGCGAAGCACTCGCGCGCATGCCACTCGGTGGGTGGATTGCAGTCGTGCAGCACGATGAATCCGTCGTCTGCCAAGGCTTCGAGCGAATGAGCGATGTCACGATCCAGCTGGTCCGCATAATGCAGGCCATCGAGGAATATCACGTCGAATTTTGTCGGCAGTTCGCTGAACCGACCCGAACCAAAGGCCTTGAAGAAGGCGTCGCTCGTCATCGGGTAAGCAACCGGGTTGGCATGAAATTCAATGCCAGGATCCACTCCCCACTTCCGATGCGCCTGCACGTGAGAAAAATTATCATCCGGATTTCGAACCCCGATCTCCAAGTAGGCTGTCGGCCTGTGGAATGCGGAAAGAAGAAAGTTGATCACATCCGTGCGCACAGGCCTGCTCGTACGCTGCTCGTTACTCAGAACGTCCCCGATCCGATGGTAATCATTCCGCAGAAGGCTCCGGCCGCACCGCCATTCATGCATCGACGGCAGGCGATCGAGCGCCTTTGCGAGGCGAGTGCGTATCGATCGGAACATGAGAGTGACGCCTATTCGGCATCTCGGGGGCGCTCGGCCGAACGGCTGGACATGTCGCGCACGCGACCACTCATCGCCGGTGACGGCACAGGAGCAGGGCTCACCAGGATGTGGGGTGGGTACAAGGGTTTGGTGAGGGCCGCAAGTGCAGTTTGGCACGAGAGGACAGTGAACGGCACTTCCGCCACCGTTTGAGCGGTGATGACCAGCGGATGGGTGCCGGGTCGGTGATGAAGGCCGAACCACTTCCGACTCCTCCTCGGTCGTGTCGGGCAAACGTACGAAGATTCAGAGGCACCGTAGAATGCCCTGGCTACGGAGGCCCAGTCGCCGGCAGGAAAAACGGCTCCCTCACTGGCAAACCGGCAAAAACGCCCCCTTCCGAGCCGTTTTGACGCGATGATCGCCAATCCCGCTTGAGGCCATTCTCCCGGGAACCGTCGTGTGTACCCGGCCCGCGAGCCGAATAGAATAGGCAGCGATAGCGTAGAGCCGGCCTCCGGCCGTTGGCTTCGCCTTCCGGCAGGCGATCCCCGACTTCGGCATTGCACCATGAACACCCTCGCCACGCCGCAACGTTGTTGTTCAGTCCTCGCTCTCGTGCTGGGCGGCATCCTCGGGAGCGGCGTCGCGACGGCCGCCGAGGCCACGTCGCGGGAACTCGAAACCCTCTTCGAGTCGCGGGTGCGACCGCTCTTGGTGGCCAAGTGCCAAGGCTGCCACGGCGACAAGGTGGCGGAGGCGGGCCTCCGGCTCGATAGCAGGCGGGCGCTCCTGGCCGGCAGCGACACAGGGCCGGTCGTCGTGCCGGGTGACGCCGCCAAGAGCAAGCTCGTGGCCGCCGTGCGGCATGTCGATGAGCTGGCGATGCCGCCCGACGAAAAACTCTCCGCCGATGAGATCGCGACGCTCGAGAACTGGGTCACCGCCGGCGCACTCTGGAGCGGTCCTGGCAGCGACAGCGACACCACGCAGCCTGGCCCTGCCGCCACCATGGACGAACGACTAGCCACGTCGCTCAAGAGCCACTGGGCGTTCAGGCCACCCGCGCGGCACCCCGCCCCCGAATTACCGTTGTCGTTCGAGCCATCACTCCGCGATGCCTGGTCGGCTGGACCAGCTGGAACAATAGATCGCTTCATCGGTGCCGCACTCAGCAACGCCGATTTGAAACCGTCTTCGGAGGCGGCGCCGCGCGACCTCATCCGCCGGCTCTTCTACGACCTCACGGGTCTGCCCCCTTCGGCCGACGAGGTCGATGCGTTCTGCGCCGCGGCGGCCGGCGGCGCGGCGGCAGCCGACACAGCCTTTCGCGCGACGGTCGATCGGCTCCTCGCCTCGCGGGAGCATGCCGAGCACTGGGCTCGGAAATGGCTCGACCTCGCCCGCTACGCCGACACGATGGGCTACGCGTTTGACAATCAGGACCACCGGTATCCCTTTGCGTGGACCTATCGCGACTGGGTGGTCGATGCCCTGCATCGCGATCTGCCGTACGACCAGTTTGTCACGCTGCAACTGGCTGCCGACCGAATCGAGCCGCCGGTGCCGCGGAGCGATCTGGCGGCGCTTGGCTTCCTCACAGTGGGCCGCACGTTCCTCGGCAACACGCACGACATCATCGACGACCGCATCGATCTGGTGACCCGTGGCCTGATGGGGCTCACCGTCGCCTGCAGCCGCTGCCACGATCATAAATATGAGCCGGTGAGCACGGCTGACTACTACGCCCTGCACGGCATCTTCTCGAGTTCCACGATTCCGGAGGAGCTGCCGGTCATCGGCGATCCGCCGCCGGGGCCTGAGGCCGAGGCGTTTGCCGCGAAGCTCGAGAAACTCGAAGCCGCTGTCACCGCCCACGAGTCGACGGTGCATGCGAGGGCGACCCGTGAGGCGGTGGCCCATGCCGCCGACTATTTCTTCGAGGTCGCCCGCCCGAGTCCGCGAGGAGCCGACAACCGGCCGCCAAAGCTGGCCGACGGCTACGAGCTTGAGCAACTGCTGCTCGATCGACTCAAGCGGCTGCTCGACAAGGCCGAAGCGAAGCATCCTGTTCTCGGCCCCTGGGCGGCGGCCCGTGGCAAGCCCGACGCCGAGATCGGGCCGGCAGTGAATGCGGTCGTGGCCACCTGGTTGAAGCCGTCTGGGCAACAGGCCCCCGAGCCACCGGATCCTCAAGTCGTCAACCCGCTCGTGTTTCAGGAGCTCGGGTCCGCCAAGCCGACGACGCTCCGCCAGCTTGCAGAGATGTATGCACGGCTCGTGGCGCGGGTGGCGCCCGAGGCCGCCGGCGGGCCAGCCGCAGAGCCCACGGAACCAGCGGAGCTGGCCGCCCTCCGCACGCTCGTAGGAGTGGAGGGCACGCCGCTGGTCGTGCCGCGGGCCGAGGCGATGCGGGTGGCCACCCGCTCCGAACAGACGGAGTTCCGCAAGCGGAAGAAAGACATCACCAAGCACCTGGCCGGAGCGACTGGCGGCCCGCCGCGGGCGATGGCGATCCTCGACGCCGACCGTCCCGTCGACAGCCATGTTTTCCTCCGTGGCAATCCCGGCAGGCCGGGCGACAAGGTGGAGCGGCGGCTGCCGAAACTGCTCGGCGGCGAGGCCGTGGCCCGTGACTCAAGCGGCCGGCTCGACCTGGCGCGGGCCATCGTCTCGCCCGACAATCCCCTCTCCGCGCGGATGATCGTCAACTGGGCGTGGACCCACCACTTTGGCCGCGGGCTCGTCGACACACCGGGCGACCTCGGTCTTCGCGGAGAGCCGCCCTCGCATCCGCAGCTGCTCGACGATCTCGCGCGGAGGTTCGTCGACGAAGGCCAGTGGAGCCTCCACTGGCTGCACCGCGAGATCGTGACGAGCCGCACGTGGCGGCAGTCGAGCGCGATCCGTGCCGATCTGGCCGAGCGGGATCCCGACAACCGTCTTTACGGCCGGGCCAACCGCCGCCGGCTCGACTGGGAGGCCTGGCGCGACAGCCTGCTCACCGCCGCCGGCACGCTCGACCGCGACCGCCACGGCGGCCCGGGGGTCGATCCGTTGACAGAGTCCGCGATGACCACGCGGTCGCTCTACGGCCGCCTGGACCGGCAGGACGTGCCCGGCATCCTCCGCGTCTTTGACATCGCCAATCCCGACACCGCCGTGCATGTCCGCTCGAAGACGACCGTGCCCCAGCAGTCGCTGGCCGTGCTCAACGCGCCACTCGTGGTGTCGGCAGCGCGACAGGTTGTGAACCGCGTTGACCGCGACCTGGCCGACACCTCGTGCCCCGACGCCCGAATCCCGGCGCTCTGGAGGGCCGTGCTCGGACGCGACCCCACTCACGATGAACGGCAGCAGGTGCAGAACTGGCTCGCCGGCGAGTCGGCCAGCGCGGATAAGCCCTCGGAAGTATGGCAGCGGCTCGCACACGCCCTCCTTGCCACGGCAGAATTTCAATTCGTTGATTGACCCATGTCCCATGTGATTTCGTCATACACTGTTTTGATGGAGGAACCTGAGCCGCGTGCAGGAAGAGTCCCCCGGCTTCCGCCGGAGGCTTTTATGGGGCTCGGATGCATCCGTGAGGGGCTGGCCGGACCCCGTGAGCCGGCGTTGCTGACCAGCGCAGGCAGGATGCCGGAGCGCAGTCAGCATCGAGTGAGCGAAGGGCAGGATGCCCATAGCGAACGTCCGGCGATGGGGTCCGGTCAGCCCCGAACCGTCACTACCACTGCCGTCCCGGCGGCGTGGAACCGGTAACGTCATGTCACACTTCGATCACCACCCGCTGCCGCTCACCCGTCGCGAGGCACTTGCCCGCACCGGCATGGGCTTGGGCTGGCTGGGGGCGGCGAGCCTCTTGCAGCAGGAGTCGGCGTCGGCCGGCTCCGTGGTGGCCACGTCGATGGCGCCGCGGCCTCCGCATTTCCCGGCCCGCGCCCGGGCGGTGATCCACATCTTCGCCAACGGCGGCCCGAGTCATCTCGACACGTTCGACCGCAAGGTGGCGCTCGAGCAGTACGCCGGCCGCGAGATTCCCAACAAGCTGGCCACCGAGCGGCGGACCGGGGCCGCCCTGCCCTCGCCCTTCGCTTTCACGCGACATGGCGAGAGCGGTCTCGAGGTAAGCGACCTCTTTCCGCACGTGGCCCGTCACGCCGACCGGCTGCTCGTGGTGCGGTCGATGCATGCCGATGTTCCCAACCACGAGCCATCTCTGATGCTGATGAACTGCGGCGACGCGCGGCTGGTCCGTCCGTCAGCAGGTGCGTGGGTGACCTACGGCCTCGGCACGGAAAATCAAAACCTGCCCGGCTTCGTGGCGATGTGCCCCGGCGGCTATCCGATCAAAGACACCGAAAACTGGCGGAGCGCCTTTCTGCCGGGGGCCTTTCAGGGCACCTACATCGACACGAAGAAGACCCGCGTCGAAGACCTCGTCGAGTATGTGCGGCATCCGGTGCTCGACCGGGCCACGCAGCGGCGGCAGCTCGATCTCACCGCGGCCCTCGACCGCCGCCACCTCGAAGCACGGCAGCATGATCCGCAACTGGAGGCGCGGCTGGCCTCGATGGAACTGGCCTGGCGGATGCAGTCGGAGGCGACGGAAGCCTTCGATGTGAGCCACGAGCCCAAGCATGTGCGTGACCGCTATGGAGACGATGTGCAAGGTCGGCAGATGCTCATCGCCCGGCGGCTCGTCGAACGGGGTGTGCGGTATGTCCAGCTCTGGCACGGCCAGGGCCAGCCGTGGGACAGCCACGATAAGATCGAGAAGAACCACCGCAGGCTTGCCGGCGAATGCGACCGGGCGATCGGCGCGCTGCTCGATGATCTCGTCGGCCTCGGGCTGTTGGACACGACCCTGGTCTTGTGGGGCGGCGAGTTTGGCAGAACGCCGACGGTTGAACTGCCGGGCGATGGCACGGGCGTGAAGGAGCCTTCGGGACGCGACCACAACCACCACGGTTTTACTGTTTGGATGGCCGGCGGCGGCGTGAAGGCAGGCACGGTGTATGGGGCCACCGACGAGCTTGGCTTCAAGGCCGTGGAGAAGCCGGTGCATGTGCACGACCTGCAGGCGACGATGCTCCACCTGCTCGGCCTCGACCACACGAAGCTCACCTACCGCCACAGCGGCCGGGATTTCCGGCTCACCGACGTCCACGGGCGGGTGATCACCGACTGGCTGGCGTAAGCCGCTGACGCCCGGTCGGGGGCCGCAACGCGTTCGCTTGACTGGCAGCCGATCGGGCGCAACACTGTAGTGGTGATTTCGCGGGCGATTAGCTCAGTTGGTTAGAGCACTAGCTCGACAAGCTAGGGGTCATAGGTTCGAGTCCTATATCGCCCACTACCCATTTTCAGGAAGCCTCGGCAACCAAGTGTTTCCGGGGCTTTTTGCTTGTCTGGACTCTTCAGATGAGTCCCTCTGACGACCAAAAATGAGTCCTGACGCGGGATGAGGAGTCTCGAAAAGAGTCCCTCCCGATCATTGGTGACACACGATCACCGCTCTGGTCCGAATGGCAGAACGACCGCAATCAGCGGCTCGTGACCAAGGGATTATTCACACCGGCCGATTTTATCGCGAGTCCGCTGCATTGCTCGGTTCTCCGTGCAATAGGTGGGTTGATCATTCCCCGCAGTTTCTGCACTTTGAGTACACCCGAAAAGAAGACATCTGACGTAGATGCCCGCAGTGCTGACAGGCTTGGCCTTGGCCCTTCATCGCATGCCACAACGTATCGAGGACAACTACGGCCGCAAAAATGGCCCCAACAACGCCGAGACGAATGAAGACCGAATCGTTCGCGCGATCAACGCCGCCAGCGCGCGTGACGGCGTTGTAAATAAAGATTACGGCAATCCCGAGGCAGCCAAACGTGAGCAATCGGACTTGCTTCATATCGCCTCGTGAAACGCAGGAGAACGGCAAAGCTGATCAGCGGCGGACCATCTGCTCAGCCACTCCGCTCGATTCTATCCGCCGTCTGATCCGGCGTGCGGTGGTCGCCAAAACGTCGGCAGCGGCGGCCGGATCCACAATCGAGGCCTCTATCACCCGGATCCGCTGCTCCCGGGGCTTTTCTGATGCCATACAAGCCCCCGGCGTGAGCCGGGGGATCGGCCTGCCAGACCGCTGCGGTTGATGCTCCTCCTTGTCATCAACCCCTCATTATCTATGCTATTGAATATCGTACATTCACACGTGTGAATATGGTCCCGCAGCTGGTTTACGAGGAGTAGTATCACCCGATGGTTGAAAAGAAGCCGACGCCTGAGAAGAAAGCCACCAAGGATGTGAACAAGTCGGAGGAAATCCGCAAGCTCGCCACCGCCATGAAGGTGAAGGGGGAAAAGCCCCGGCCCGTCGCGATCATCGCCGCGCTCAAGAAGCAGGGCATCGATGTCTCCTCGCCGCAGGTCAGTATGGTGCTCAAGCGGATGGGCTTTCGGCCCCGCAAGCGCCGCAAGAACGGCGGCGTGAAGGAGACGGTCGGAGTGGCCACCACGCGGAAGACGGCGACTGGCGGCGCAGGCACGATCTCGATCGAGGACCTGCTGGCTGCAAAGAAGGTCGTGGCCCAACTCGGCGGTACCGACCGGGCTCTCGCGACCATCGCAGCGCTCAAGCGGTTTGAATCCTGAGCGGCATGAGGCCACTCCCGTGAGACCGTTTCGCATCCCGCGCCCGCCTCCTGGCATGCCGCGGCACATGCGGGGATGGTATGTCCTCGTTGCCACGGTCCTCTCTGCGATCGTTGCCGCGGTGCCAATGTGCCCGCTGCACGATCCGCAGGGGAGACCGCTCTGGCGGGTGGACTTCGTGCACGACGGCGACACCGTCACCTGTATCGATGAGGCGAACAGGCCTCAGAAGATCAGGCTCGTGGGCATCGATAGTCCGGAACTCAACCAGCCCTTCGGCCGGGAGGCCAGCAACGCCCTGCGCCAGAAGCTCGGCGGTGGACGGGTGCGGGTGGATGGGGACGCGCGCGACCAGCACGGGCGGCTGCTGGGCACGCTCTGGGTCGACGAGCGAAACATCAACCGCGAACTGGTGGCCGATGGCTGGGCCTGGGTGTTTGGCGGTTTCAGACCCGATCCGGATCTGCTCGATGCGGAGACGGAGGCCCGAAAGGCCCACCGCGGTCTCTGGTCGGATCCCCGTGCTCAAAACCCCTCCGACTGGCGGCGCGACCACCCATCGCATCGCTGATGCCGGATAATCGCTCGGGCAGCGGCCCGGGAATACCCTCCCAGTGGCCCGACTTGGTCCGCATCCTTCCGGCGGATGCCAGCTTGGTTTAGTGTGCAGCCCATGGCAAGCCCTCGGGATATCGTCATTACAGGCGTCGGCGTTGTGTCGCCCATCGGCATCGGCGGCGACGCCTTCTGGAAGTCGCTCGCCGCCGGCACAAGCGGCATACGGCCCATCGACCTGTTCGACTCCAGCGGCCTGCGAACCCCCTTCGGAGGGCAGATTCCCGATTTCGATCCGAAGGTCTATGTCAGGCCGCGGAAGAGCCTGAAAGTCATGAGCCGCGACATTCAGCTGGGCTTCGCTGCGGCCGACCTCGCGATGGGCGATGCGAGCCTGTCCTCCGGCGGCCTCGAGCCGGAACGGTTTGGCGTCGTCTTCGGCGCCGACATGATCTACGCCGACATCGAAGACCTCGAACTGACCTACCGACGGGCTTTCCAGGGCGGACGGTTCGACTTCGGAATGTGGTCGGAGGCGATCCAGGAGGAAACGCATCCGCTCTGGCTGCTCAAGCATCTGCCCAACATGACCGCCTCCCACATCGCGATCGCCCACGATGCCCGCGGCCCCAACAATTCGATCGTGCTGGGCGACGTGTCGAGTCTGCTGGCCATCGGCGAGGCGGCCAGCATCATTCGCCGCGGCTGGGCCGACGTGATGCTCACCGGCGGTACGGGCTGCCGCCTCCACCCAACGGCGCTGGTCGCCCGGGGCGAGGCCGTGCTCACGCGGCACTTCGATGATTATCGGCAGGTCTGCCGGCCCTTCGACCGCGACCGTGACGGCATGCTCGATGGCGAAGGCGCGGCCGTCTTCGTGCTCGAATCCCGCGAGCATGCCGAACGCCGCGGGGCGCGGATCCGCGGCCAACTGCTCTCCGCTGCGAGCCGCTGCGAACCGCGTACCCCGCAGCGGCCGCGCACCGGCTCCGCGCTTCGGCTGGCAATCCGCGCCACGCTCGACGCGGCCGGCCTGACGCCCGATCAGCTCGGGCACGTCAAGGCGCACGGCAGCGGCACGCCGGAGACGGATCGCATCGAAGCCGCCGCCATCGCGGCCGAATGCGGCACCGTGCCCGTCACCGCGCCAAAGAGCTTCTTTGGTCATCTCGGTGCCGGAGCTGGCGCCGTCGAATTGGCGGCGAGCGTGCTGGGGCTGGAGGCAGGCCTGGTACCGCCGACGCTCAACTACGACACCCCCGATCCAGTCTGCCCGGTGAACGTGGTCCACGGCGGCCCGCTGGGAGGCCGCCCAGGAACGGCGCTGGCCGTCAACCTCTGCTCGATGGGGCAGGTCGCCGCGGTGCTCGTCGCCGCGCCGGAATACGCCACGCTGCGATAAACGCCTGCGGTCAGCTCACCAAGAGCCTTCCAGTCCCATCGAGAGGCCGTTGTAGAGGATCTGTCCGCCGCTATCGATCGAATTGGGCCGCACGTTGTCGAGATTGAACTGCCGGGTGGAGGTGGCGATGCCGGCCACCCAGAGGAAGTCGTAGCCGACCTGCACCGTGAAGTTGGGCGTCACCTGCAAGCCAGCGAGGATCGTCAGATCGCTGAGGAACCCCGGCCCCACCTGGTCGGCGGCCTGCCGCCAGCTGAACGCGCCGCGGGCAACCTGCTCGACAGACGGTGGCGGCGGCAACTTGTTGACGCCGGCGGCCTGCTGCTGGTTTGCGGCGAAGCTCACCGCCGGCGTCACCCGGCCGCGCAGCCCCCAGTAGTAAAACTCGTTCCTGCTGATCAGTTCGCCGCCGATGTTCAGACCCAACAGCCAGTTCTGTGTCTGGATGTCGTACGTGCCGCTGAACTGACTCGGCGACACGTTCCGACGGCTGCTGGCAAACGTGAAAGCCTCATTGATGCTGGCCAGCCGAGTGCCGATGAGGACGGCCGGCAGCCAGCCTCGCTCCGCATGACGCGACCAACCGCCGTTGGGCGACATGATTATCTGGTCCCGTCCCAACCGGCGGCTGAGCTTGTAGTTCAACTCCATGCTGTTGAAATTGGAGCTGATCGTCGAATCGTAGGTCTGCGCGTAGGTGAACCCCGGCAGCCCCGGCAGGATGGTGCCGGTCAGCGGCGTCACCAGGAAGGATCGCGGCATGGCGTTGTAGCTGTCGCGAACGAAGAAACTCAGGCCGCCGTAGTAGGTGAACTCGAGCGACTGATCCCGGTCGAGATAGTCGCGGTCAAGATGTTCGCCGATCGTCAGCCGGGCTCCCGGAACGAGATCCCACGGAATGCCCGTGGTGACGAACGTGCCCGCGAGGTTGGGCCGCAGCGATGGATTGGGCAATCCAACGACCGACGGGTCGTACCCGATCACGCGTCGGTAGTTTCTGCTGCGGCTCATCATGAGCACTTCCGCCGAGCCATACCATTGGCCGCTGGAGAACCACTTGCCCGAACTCGACTCGAAGGGCATCTCCTCGAGTTCGAAGTCCTGCACCTTCAGGCCATCACCGGCACGGGCCGAAACGTCGTCGATCAACTCGGGGCTGACGCTCTCCCGAGCGACCACCTCTTCCGGCTCAGCAAGGAGCGTCGGCCCATCGGCGGCCGGCTCGCCAGGCATCGTGTCGTCTGGCAACAGCATGTCGAGGAGCGAACGATCCTCCAGCACCGTGATCGTGTCCTCCGTCTGGGCCACCACCGGGCCGCCAGCCGCAATCAGGCCGAGCATGAGCAGCACCCAGCAGCTGCCAGACAGGCTCCACACGGCTTGGTAGGTCGATGTGGCCATGACGGTTGCGGGAGTCGAGGAAGAAACGCGGCCGGTCCGGAGAATCGGCACAGTCGTTACAGTCCATCGTCACTCTCCCAGTCCCTTCCACACTCAATTTCGACGGGGTCGTCACAGGTCTTCCTGAACAGCCCATCTTTCCAGCTCGCCCGTCAGACAACGGGGGCATGGCCGTACCTCGTGATGCCAGCCTGCGAACGTCACGGTCCGCACAACCGGCTGTGATCCGGGTCGGCTTGAGTCTTTCCGCTAGCGGATTCGATGAACAGGATACCGGCGATGCCGCCGGCCCTGAGGAGTCGAGGCGTTGATGCGGGTCCAACGACATCACCTACTGCTGGGCGGGCTGCTACTGTTTTTCGCCGGCGTGCAGTTTCGCCTCGTGGAGTCGTTCACCCTCAGCGAACGCTCGAGCCATTTCGTCTCTGCTCAACTCGGTGACAAGGGCGGCTTCCAGGCTCAGACGCTCTGGCAGAACATCCCTTCCCGGAAGGTGGTGAAGCCGCCTCGGTGGCTGGGCTTGGCGCTGATGTCGGTCGGCTCGGTGCTGACGCTCAAGAGCCTGTCGATGAAAAACGCTGGCTGACGGCCTACGCCACGACGTCGCGGATGACGTGCCCGTAGACATCCGTCAGCCGCATGTCGCGGCCACTGAAGCGATACGTCAGCTTCGTGTGGTCGATGCCCATGAGGTGCAGCATCGTGGCATGGAGGTCGTGGATCATGAACTTCTTCTCGACGACCCGGTAGCCGAAGTCGTCGGTGGCACCCGTGATCGTGCCCCCCTTCACGCCGCCGCCGGCCATCCACATCGAAAACGCCTGCGGGTTGTGGTCGCGGCCATCGGACCCTTGAGCAAACGGCGTTCGCCCAAATTCGCCGCTCCAGACCACGAGGGTGGAGTCGAGCATCCCACGGTCCTTGAGATCGCGGATCAAGGCCGCGATGGGCTGGTCGACCGCCCGCGCGTTGTTGGCATGCCCCTCGCGGAGCCTGGTGTGCTGATCCCAGCGATCGGCGTTGATCGATGGGCAGGTGAGCTCCACGAACCGCACTCCCCGCTCCACCATCCGGCGGGCCAGCAGGCACTCGGTGCCGAAAATCTGCGTCGGCTTGTACTCGGCCTCGAGCCCGTAGGCCCGTTTCGTGTCCGCCGATTCGCCTGCCAGGTCGAGCAGGTCCGGCACCTCCGTCTGCATCCGATAGGCGAGTTCCTGATTGGCGATGGCGCTTTCCAGCGCGTCGGGCGGACTTCCCCCGGCCGCCACTCTCTCCGCGAAGCCCCGGTCAAGCCGGCGGGCGAGATCGAGCTTCGCCAGTTGCTGCCGCGCCGACGTCTCCAGCGGCTTCACATTGGCCAGCCCCGAGGCATTCGGCTTGATGATCGATCCTTGGTACGTCGCGGGCAGGAAGCCATTGGTGAAGTTGTCGAGGCCGCCCGGCGGGATCAGTCCGCCATTGATCACCATGTAGCCGGGCAGTTCGTCGTTGACGCTGCCCAGGCCGTAGGTCGTCCACGCGCCCATGCTCGGCCGACCCTGCAGGCCCGAGCCGGTGTGGAGAAAATAGTTGGCGTTGGTGTGCTCGGGGAATTCGCTCGTCATCGAGCGGATGACCGCTAGTTCATCGACGACCGAGCCCACATGCGGAAACAGTTCGCTCACCGGGATGCCGCTCTTGCCGTATGGTTGAAACTTCCAAGGGCTCGGCAGCACCGTGCCGACGTTGTTGAACTGTGTGGCGTCGACCTTGAAGAGCGTGTGCGGATTCTTGCCGGCATGCTGCTCGAGCGCGGGCTTTGGATCGAAGCTGTCGACCTGCGACACGCCGCCGTCCATGTAGAGGAAGATCACGCTCGTCGCCCTGCCCGAATGGTGCAAGCTCGACAGGACGCCGGCCGGGTTCGCCCGGACGTCATCGCGGGCCAGCAGCGCCGCCGCCGCCACGGCTCCGAAGCCGCAGCCGCTTGCGCGGAGCATCTCCCGACGGGACAGAGCCGCGGGCTGGCAACGACCGCAGTTGTGTGAGGGGACGGTCATGGCACGAAGATGAACTCCTTAGTATTGATCAGGGCGTGGGCGAAGTCGGCCCACGTGGCCTCGTGCCGCGGCGCGGCGGCGAACGACACGCCATGCTGCGCCGCCTGCGCGGCGAGAAACTCGAACGCGGCCCCCCGTTCCTCCGCTGTCGGCCCCCGGCCAAACGCCTGCCGATACATGGTATCGATACGGGCTTCTGGCGGGAGCGATTCGTCTCGCAACGTCTTCCGAGCCCACACGGCGGCCTGCTCCATCACGAACGGATCGTTCATGAGCGTGAGCGCCTGCGCGGGGACGTTGGTCACGGTCCGCCGGCCCATGGCCTGAAACGGCACCGGCATGTCGAACGCCAGCAGAAAGCTTGGGAGGAAGTTGCGGCGGATCTTGGTGTAGATGCTGCGACGGCCGTCACCGTCGAGCGGCCCGCTCTTCGGCTTGCCGCGGCCATCGTGAAACTCGGTGATGAACACCTCCACGCTCGGGCCACCCACCGTGCGGTCGATCCGGCCCGATATGGCGAGGATCTTGTCGCGGACCGCCTCCCCTTCGAGCCGCCGCAGCGGATAGTGGTGGAGCAGCAGGTTGAGCGGATCAAGCTCCACGGCACGGGCATTTCGACCGCTGCCCATCCGCCACGTGCTGCTGGTCACGATCTCTTTTACCAGCCGCTTGATGCTCCACCCCTCCTCGCGAAACCGCACGGCAAGCGTATCGAGCAGCGCCTGGGCGACCGGATCGGCGGCCGCTTCGCCGAGCTTCCCGAAATTGTCGGTGGTGGGCACGAGGCCGCGGCCGAAGAGATGGTGCCAGATGCGGTTGACGATCACGCGGGTGGTGAGCGGGTTGGCGGAATCGAGGACCCGGTCGGCCAGTTCCCTGCGGCCTGACGAATGCCTGGGCCACTCCGGCTGGCTCGGCCCGTCGATCGCTTCCAGAAAACGCCGTGGCGAGAGTTCACCGCGGCGGGCCGCTGAGCCCTTCAGGAGCACGTATTGATCGATGCCATTGCCGTCGAGGATCGCCGGCGCCGTGGCCGATTCGAGCTTCACGTCGGCGAGGATCGCATCCCGCGCTGCGGCGAGCGCGACCGCCTCGTCCACCGCCCGCTTCGCGGCGGGGGCGTTCCAATCGAAACCCGCAACGCCGAGCAGCCGATTCACGGTCGCCGGCAGCGGCGGGTCGCTCCGGCGCGGCTGCTCGATCGCGGCGACTGTTTCGGCGACCGACACGGCCCCTGCGATCGCCGCATATTCCACATGGACGACCCGGCCGCTCTCCCACGTGAGATCCTTCCGCAGATCCTGCCGGATCCACTTCCAACCGCCAGCCGTATTGGCTTTCATAAGATGCCCGCCGTAGATCGGCCCGCCCTGCAGCAGCAGGTGGCCGTCGACCACGGTGAAGATCTGCACATGGCCGCGGACGCGGTGCCAGATCACGCCGTCTTTGATCAGCACCTTGGGCGTTCGCAACACGCGGCCGGCCCGATCGACGTCGCCCAGCGGCGGCGTGTCCCGCTCGCCGGTCGATCTCGTCGCCGACCAGATGGCATCGCTCCGCGCATGGCCAACCGGCTCGACCCGCACCTCGCGTGGCAGCCCCTCCACTTCCGGCAGGAGCACAGGCTCCCCCGCCGGTACGGGCGACCGGCTCCAGGCGGCTCCATCCGCCATGATGGGCGTGGAGCGTTCCCCGTGGGTGTAGTCGGCGATCACGGTCTCGCCGGGCGCCGGTGGCGTGTCGACGATCTCCAGCGGTTTCCTGGCCATGCTGTCAGCGTTGGGCCCGAACTCCGGTCCGATAGCAGCCGCGATCAGTGGCTGCAGCCTGCGGCGGGCCACCGCGTCGGCGGCATCGAGCCTGCGTGCTACCTGCAGGTTGGCCTCGATCGTCTCGAAGGGCACCTGCCGGTAGCTGCTCGACATGAGCATGCCTGTGAGGGCGTAGTAGTCTTCGTTGGAAATGGCGTCGAACTTGTGATCGTGGCAGCGGGCACAGCCCATGGCCAGCCCGAGAAACGCCTTGCCGAAGGTGTCGACGCAGTTGTCCATCCGGTCGGCCTCGTCCTGCGCGATGTCGACCGGCCCATGCACCGCCTCGCCAAGAAACCAGAAGCCCGTGCCGACGACCGACTCGTTCGCGCCGGTCTTCGCATCGACCCGTGGCCGTTCGACAAGATCGCCGGCAATCTGCTCGCGGACGAACTGGTCGTAGGGCAGGTCGTCGTTGAACGCCTTCACAACCCAGTCGCGATACTGCCAGGCGTTGGGGATCCGATAATCGAACTCGTGCCCCCTCGCCTCGCCATATCTCGCCACGTCGAGCCAGTGCCGCGCGAACCGCTCGCCATAGTGGGGTGAGGCGAGGAGCTGGTCGACGTAGCGGTCGAAGGCATACGGGTCGGGATCGGTGGTCACCCGCGCGACGTCAGCGGGAAGAGCCGGAAGGCCGGTGAGGATCTCGGCCGCTCGACGCACGAGCGTCTCACGGGAAGCTTCTGCCGTCGGCTCGAGCCCCGCCGACTCGAGCCTCGCGAGCACGAAGCGATCGATATCGCTGGTGCACCATGCGGCGTTCTTCACGGCGGGCGCGGCCGCGACCCGCGGCGGATGCCAGCACCAATGCTCTGCCTTTCGCTTCGCAATGTCGAAGGCCTCGACGCCGGTCTTCGTGGTGCCGGCTGGCTTGCCATCATCCGGCCATGGCATCCCGCGACGGACCCATTCCTCGATGGTCTGGATCGCCGCCGTCGGCAGTTTGCCATCGGGCGGCATCTGGAGATCGCCGTCGTAGCGGACCACCTTCACAAGCAGGCTCTCGTCGGGCTTGCCGGCGACGGCCACGCCTTCGGCTGAGAGAAAATCGGCACGGGAGTCGAACGACAGCCCGCCCTCCGGGTCGCCTGTCTGTGCCGAATGGCACTCGGCACAGTGCTGCACAAGCAGCGGCCGCACCTTCGCCTCGAAGAATTCGAGATCCTCCGCGCGGGCCTGTGTGCCTTCGCGGCCGCCTGACACCGCCTCGGCCCGGACGACGTCGGCCGTGGCACACCCGACGACCAGGAGTGCCAGATAGACCGCCGTCAGACAGGCCGCTGCCACGGACCGCGCCTGGAGGGCGTGAACAGGACGACGTTTGGACGGGCTTGAGTATTTCACGGCCCAATCTCCCACCACACGAACCGAACCAGTCTATTCTACCTCGGCATCCACCAGACAGGAGCCACAGACCGCTCGCTTTGCCGAGCGTGGAAATCACCGCAGCGGCGGCCAGGGCACGGCGACGCCGTCCACGGCCAGCACCTGGAAATGGTGCACATTCGGCACGTTTGCCTGCCACTTCCAGACAACCTTCTTCTCCGGCGAAACCTCCACGAGTCGCACGCCGTCTTTGCCGATCCGGTAGCTGGCGATCATCGTGTTGCCACTGGGCAGCCGCTGGATGCCGCAGGCGTCGTTGATCGCGGCATCGACATCCGCGGCCGTCACCTCCCACCGCGGGTTTCCATCCGTGCCATACTCGACCACGCGGTTTCCGTTGGTGAGCCCCGCAAGGATGCCACCGTCGGCCAGCGCGATGGCCGTGAACGGCCAGCTGTTCACTTTCGGTTCGCCGGCCACGTGCGTGTCGATGCGGGCGAGTTCCTTGCCCACGGCGTCGTAGCGGATGATCGCGAAGTCGAGCAGATGGGGCACGAGATAGCTGCCGTCGGCCTGCTTCCGCGCCATCCGCGACTGCATGTGGGCGTTTTGCTTTTGGCAGCCTAGAGGGAACTCGACCTTCACGGAACCGTCCGCCGCAAGCTCCACAAGCCGCGGGTTCGGCCCGGCCTCCGTCAGCACGTAGGTTCCTTCCGGCGTCTTCTGGATGCTGTTCACCTCGTCCTGTGTGCCGTCGTACCGCCAGACGATCTCATCGGCACCGCCGTTCTCACCCCGCTTGATCTCGACGGCAGCGCCCTTCGGCGTGCTTCCGCCCTTCGACAATGCCAAGAGCACGTTGCCGTCAGGCAGCACCCAGCCCTCCCGGGTGCCAGCCGGCCACGACCACTCGACCACACCCTCGGGGTGGTCGGGCGTGATATCGACGATGGCGGTCCGGCCTCCGCAGACCAGAATCCGCCGCGATCCGCCCGTCGCGTCAGCTGCAAGACTTTTGGCCGACGCGAGCGCGGCCACGGCGACCAACAGCATCGATAGGACGGGCGGGACGAGTCGCGGGAGGAATCCGGCGCGATGGCAGTGCATGAAACAGGCCCTCAGGGGATATATCGACCTCACCCTATCACGACCCGCTCGCTGCCGGTTACGCGTTGCTGCCACAAACGTTGCCAAAAACAACCCTGTCAGAGAGACGGTAGACTGGCCGCATCATGATCGCTCGTCAGTCACTGAAGCCAGTCGACTCTGCACCGCGGGCACGCGATGTGCCACGCACGGCCGGCCGCCGCGTGGCGTTGCTCGTGGAAACGTCGAAGGCGTTTGGCCGCGGTGTGCTGCGGGGCGTGAGCCGCTGGCTCCGCGAGCACGAGCCGTGGAGCCTCTACGCCGACGAACGCGGCTTCGAAGAGGGCGTGCCGCCGGGGCTCGAGACCTGGCAGGTCGACGGTGTCATTTCTCGCGTGCCGCAGGACCGCCTGCCGACGGCTTGGCGGAAGGGGAAGGTGCCGCTGGTATCGCTGCGCTGGGAGGAGGGCAGCGGCCCGTCGCCCGGCATCCATGCCGACGAGGCCGCCATCGCTCGGGCCGCCGCCGACCACCTGCTCGACCAGGGATTCACCCAGCTCGGCTTCTGCGGCGTCCGCACCCGCTGGTCGCAGCTCCGCGAAGAGGCCTTCGCATCGCATGCCGCCGCCTGCGGTGCCACGGTGCATGTCTTCGACTCGCCGCAATCCAGCCAGCTGGGCATGCGAGTCGATGCCGTGCCGGCCATCGCCCGCTGGATCGAATCGCTGCCGCGGCCGGTCGGCATCATGGCGGCCTACGATGTCAGGGCACTGGAGGTGCTCGACGCCGTACGGTCGCTCGGGCTCGCATGCCCCGACGACGTGGCCGTGATCGGCGTCGACGACGACGAGGTGCTCTGCAATCTCGCGTCGCCGAATCTCACGAGTGTGAACCAGAACCTGGAATGCATCGGCTACGAGGCCGCGCGGCTGCTCACCGCCCGGATGAACGGCGAGGCCGTCACGGCGGAAAGCGTGTTCGTGCCACCCCTGGGCGTGAGCGTCCGCCGCAGCACCGACATTCTGTCGGTCGACGATCCCGACGTACGGCTGGCCCTGAGACTCATCCGGTCGAAGGCCTGCGACGGCCTCACCAGCGAGCAGATCGCCGGGGTGACGAGTCTCTCGCGGCGGTCGCTCGAGCGGCAGTTCTCGCGGGTGATCGGCCGCTCGCTCCACGACGAAATCATCCGCACGAAGCTGCTCACCGCCCGCCGTCTGCTCGCCGACACCGATTTCAAGCTGGCGACGATCGCCGCCCGTTGCGGCTTCGCCCATGCGGCGCAGTTGTGCAACGTGTTCAAGAAGACCTTTGGACTCACCCCCACCGAGCACCGCCGCCAGTGCCAGCCGTGGACCACGCCGCCGACGTGAAATGACGAGTCTTCCCATGCCGAACGCACCTGTGACCGACCCCACCGCGATCTACCGCTACCGCGAAACACTCGCCGCGGTCGATGCGCTCACCGCGGCGATCGTCCATCTCGACCTCTTCACGGCGCTCGCCGACAGCCCGGCCGACCTGCCGACGATCTGCCGGAGGTTTGCGATCCACCCACGACCGGCCACCACGCTCTGCACGCTCCTGGTCGCCAACGGCCTCTTGCGACGCGACGGCGATGGCATCTTGCACGTCACCGATACCGCGCGGGAATTCCTCGTATCGGGCTCGCCATTCGACGCGCGTCCCTACTACGCAAGCATCGCCGACAAGCCGGGCGTTGCCGACTTTCTCACGGTGCTGCGGACCGATCGCCCCGCCAACTGGCCGGGCGAGGAGGGGGAGGCCGACTGGCATGCTGCAATGCGGACCGAGGCGTTCGCGGAGTCGTTCACTGCCGCCATGGACTGCCGCGGCCGAGTGCTCGGGTCGGGATTGGCCGCGGCTCTTGCCGGTAGCCAGCCCGGGAGCCAGCCCCGCCGACTACTCGACGTCGGCGGCGGATCGGGGGTGTATGCGGTCGCGGTCGCCCTGGCGTTTCCGGAGACCCGGGCAACGGTCCTCGAAGCGTCGCCCGTCGATTGGATCGCGCGGCGGACGATCTCTGCCGCAGGGCTCGATGGCCGGATCGATGTCGTGACGGCCGACATGTTCACCGATCCGTGGCCAGCCGACCACGACACGCACCTGTTTTCGAACGTGCTCCACGACTGGAACGACGCCGACTGCCGACGGCTGCTCGCGAAGAGCGTTGCAACGCTCCCGGAAGGCGGCCGCCTGCTCATCCACGACATGCTGCTCGATGACGACATGTCAGGCCCGCTGTGGGCTGCCGAGTATTCCGTGCTGCTCACGACGGTGACGCAGGGCCGGCTCTACTCAGCGGCCGAAATCGGCGGCTGGCTGGCCGAACTCGGCCTGCGAATCGTGGCCACCGCGCCGACGGCGCTTGGCCGCAGCGTGCTCATCGCCAGCCGCGGCTAAAAATGCGAAAAGGGCAAGTTGAAAACTTGCCCCCACGACCCCAGATGCTGAGGAGCCGGTCGGAGGCACGCGCAGGAGTCCGGTGAATTCTGCGACTCACGAGCGATGCACGATTCGTCCAAGAGCATCCTGTAGCAGAATCCGCCGGCGACGAGCATGCCGCAGCCGGCGAACCAATGTGGGCGACCCCACCGGCAAGACAGCCTACCGGTCGCCCGGCAGAATCTTTACCGGCGGCACGGGATGTCCGGCCTACTTCTGGTGGTCGGCACCTTTTCTGGCTCGCTCCTTCACCGTCGCAACGTCGACTGGCGCACCCCCTTGCCGCTTGCTTTCGTCGGCGGCTTCCATGAAGGCGAAGAGATCGAGCGTTTCCTCGGGATCGACCGGCGGCCGGCCTGTGCGAAGGAACTTCACGATCTCGACCACCATCGGCTTGTAGCCCTCGAAGCCGCCGAGTTGGGTGGTGCCCTTCGTTCCAAACGCGGTGCCGCCATACCCACTGGCACCGCGGCGGATGCCGCGGAAAGTGCCGATGCGGCCGTCGGCCCACACGCCGGTGACGTATTCGAAGTCGGCCGTGTTCGCCCGCGTCACCGTCCTCACGCCCGGGCCCATTGCGGTAAAGAGCAGCTCACAGCCATGGATGCCGTACCAGAACAGGTCGGGGTGCGTCGGCTCGAGCTTGCACGGTGACCAGGTATCGCAGCCTGTCACATCGCCGATCGAGCCGCCGCGGACGGCCTGCACCGGCGCCCCGAACCGCAGCGCGGAGGAACTGAAAACGGGCACACGACGGTCCTTCGCCAGACGGTAGATCGCGATCGCATCGGCGAGCGACCCCGCCACCGGCTTGTCGATGAAGAGCGGCTTGCCCGCCTCGATCACCGCACGGGCCTGGGCCAGGTGCGGCCGGCCGTCGTTGGTCTCGAGCAGCACGGCGTCCACCCGTTCAAGCATCGCGGGAAGGTCGTCGATCACCTCCACCCCCATCGCCTGGATTTTCGGCGTGTATTCGGGCACGCGGCTGACGCTGCTTTCGATGTCGGGGCTGCCCTTGGGATAGACGGCCACGACGCGGCAGCCGGCCAGTTGCGGATCGGGGGAGTCGGCATTGAGCAGCTTCGTGAACTCGAGGCAGTGCGACGTGTCGAGTCCGATCATGCCGATCCTGAGCGGAGCCGTGGCAGCGATGACTTGTGGTGACTGATCATCGGCCGTCGCCGACGCCGCCAGAACAGCCATGAGTGCGACCGTGCACCACACCACACCCGTCGCCCGATTCGATCGCGTGAGCATCAGGCGTTCTCCGATGGCAGGCGGAACGGATCACGGTAGACAAGCCGCTCGAGCGCAGCGGCCCTGGGATCGCGGGCAACTCCCACTTCCTCGGTGCCGCGGCCCGCGGCGGGCACCGTCTCGACCCACGTGCCGCAGCGGATCATGTTGGTTGCTGGCATGCAGCCGTTGGCCTCGAGAGTGCCCCGCATCCGGTTCACGAGTGTCGCCGGATCATCGGCGAATGGCCGCGTCGCCAGCGCCGCCTGCACGTCGGCGAAGGACAGGTCGCTGCCGAGCCGATACGACATGTTGCCGAGGTGGCACAGTGCCGTCGACTGCCGCCCCTGATCGATGTCGGCGGCGAGCGTGGCGGCATCGCGGCTGCGGACGGCGGCGATAAAATTCCCGAAGTGGTCGGTGACATGATCGACGACCTGGTTGGCCGCATGATCGGCCACCAGCGCGCGGGCCGGCGCGATGATCGTGCGGACGACCGCGCCTGCCGGATCGCGGACGACGGCCTCGGTCGCCTGCGGCTTCAAGTGGAGCGTGCCCTCCGCGCCGTGGAGCACGATGCCCAGCGACGTGCCGTCGATCGGCGTCGCCTTTTCGAGGCCGCAGATCTCCGTCACGAGCGCGACCTTCGGAAAGAGCGTGATCGAGGTTTGCGTATGCGGCGTCTCTGCCGCGTCGTGGTAACCCGCGCGGGTGCCGAAGCTGATCGTCGCCTCTCCGGGGCCCTCAAGACCGAGGAGCAGCCGGATCACGTCGAGCATGTGGATGCCGTTGTTGCCCAGCTCGCCGTCACCGGTCGACCAGAACCAGTGCCAGTCGTAATGGAAATTCGGTCGCGTGAGTGCTTCGAGCGGCGAGGGGCCGCAGAAAAGGTCGTAGTCGACGCCCTCGGGCGGCGGAAACGAGCCGGGCCCGCCGATCGGCTTCCGGTGGCGGCAGTAGACCGCACGGGCGAGCCTCACCGGGCCGATGCCGCCATCCGCCAGGAACTTCTTTGCCTCGTGCAGGCAGGCGAGCGACCGCGCCTGCGTGCCCACCTGGCAGATCCGCCCGTGGCGACGGGCGACCTGCACCATCCGCCGCCCCTCCTCGATCGAATGGCTCACTGGCTTTTCGACATAGACATCCTTGCCGGCCTGCATCGCCCAGATGGCGGCGAGCGCATGCCAGTGATTGGGCGTGGCGACGGCAACTACGTCGAGCGACTTGTCGTCGAAGACCTTCCGCAAGTCGATCGCGATCTCCGGCTTCACGCCCTGTCGCTTCTCCACGCGGTCGGCAAGCTTTTCGGCGCGGCTGCGGTCGGGATCGCAGACCCAGCGGACCCGGCAGCCATGCCGATCGGCAAGCTGATCGGCATGGACATCGCCACGGACGCCACAGCCGAGCACCGCGGCCTCGATCGTATCGTTGGCGGCGACGGCGGTTCGGCCTGCTGCGGCCGCGGCCGAGAGGACGCCGGCCTGCACGAGAAACCTCCGGCGTGAAGAAGCCTTCGTCATGGCGAGTCTCCTAGCATGTGAGCGGGATTGATGGTGGTGAGTCGTTCGATTTCAGCGGCCGTGAGCCCGACAGCATCGCCAAGAATTCGTTGGATGTCCGTTGGCGTGGCGGTCGAGCCGACGAGATGAGAGCGGTCGGGGGACCAGGCTGCGCCGTCGGCCGCTACGACCACCTCGCGGCCTCCGAGCGCATAGCGGCCGGGCGGCATGCCGGCCGCTGCCGTGCCATCGGTAACCGCTACCGTCCTGTCGATGCCGATTTGGCTGATCCACGAGGCGAGCACCCAAGGCGGCACATGCACGCCGTCGGCGATCACCATCACGAACCGGAGCCCGTCGAGGGCGAGCACGCGGGCGATGATGTTGTCGTGGCGATGGAGCGAGAGCGGGCAGCCGTTGCCCAGATGGGTGAACGCGGCGAGGCCGGCGTCAATCGCCCGCGAGAGCTGGTCGCGGCTCGCATCGCAATGGCCGGCCGACACGCAGACTCCCTCCCGTGCGAGAAACCGCACCGTTGCAACTCCCTCGTCGCATTCCGGGGCGAGCGTGACGAGCCGCACGAGGCCGCCTCCGGCGTCGAGCAGCCGGCCTGCCGCTGCAGGGCTCGCAGGAATCACGTGTGCGGCGGGGTGGGCGCCGACGTAGCCAGAGCCGCCGTTGATGAAGGGGCCCTCGACGTGGATGCCGGCCATGACGGAACGGATACCGGCGTCGGCCGCATGAAGCTCTGCCAACCTCGCGATCCGTGCCGCCATCGCGTCGAGCCGGTCGGTGATGACCGTCGCGAGCATCCTTCCGCCGCCATCGGCCCGCACCGCCTCACACGCTTGCCGCAGAGATGCGGCCGACAGATCGTCGGCATTGAAGTCGATGCCCTTGTAGCCGTTGAGTTGAAGGTCGAAAGGCTGCATATCCCCGCTACCTCCCGGTGACGGCAGCGACCTGCCGCAGAAGACTCGCGGCCTCGCGGTCGATCACGAGATGGCAATTATGGTGTTGCTGGAGGATCGATGCGGGCACGGCAGGCGTTACCGGCCCCTCCACCGAGGCTTGAACGGCCTCGGCCTTGCGTCGGTCGGGGACCGAACAGACGATCGTCCGCGTGGCGAGGATCCGCCGCACCGACATCGAAATCGCATGCGTGGGCACGGCGGCCAGCGAAGGAAACCACCCCTCGCCCACCTGCTGCTGCCGGCACCGCTCGTCGAGCCCGACGACGAGGTACGGCCGCTCGGTGTCGAAATCGGCGGGAGGATCATTGAAGGCGAGGTGGGCATTTTCACCGATGCCGATCATCGCCACATCAAAGGATTGCGTCGGCACGAGCGCGGCAAGCCGGTCACATTCGGCGTGCGGATCGGCCGCGAGGCCGTCGAGTTCATGAAATGCCAGCGGCTGGGCCGGAAGCCGCTGGATGAATCGCTCGCGCAGAAACCGTCGAAAGCTCGCTGGGTGCTCGGGGCCGAGACCGACGTATTCGTCGAGGTGGAAGACGGTGACCCGATTCCAGGGAACCGCTGGCGCGGTGCTCAACGCCGCGAGCACTTCGAACTGCGACGACCCGGTGGCGACGACGAGCGTGGCCGACCCGTGGTGGGAGCACGCGGCGCACAGTGCGTCGGCGGCGACCCCGGCGGCGACGCTGCCGAGAGACAGGCGATCCTCTTGAATAGAAATCCCGAGTCCGGACACGGCAGTCCATCTCCGTTGATGAGAGCGAATCCTGTTCCAAGAATCCTGCTGCAGTGTACCGTGCGACGTCGAGGGCAAGGGGGCCCGTTGGGGGAAAAACCTTTCCGCGATCGACAGTGGCTCTTTCATTATTCGTGCTCGTCGAGTCCGATCGCGCGCGGTATTGATGTTCGTTGGAGCTTGAACCTCGGGACCGCGACAATGTGCGTGTGGTTAGAAAATGGGACACAACCGCGTTAGAAACATCCCCGCGCGCCGAGAGGGAAGGGTACACTCGCAGGGCCGGTCACGAGACAGGCGGCGGCGACCTTCCGAGGCATTCGTTATCCATGGCTGAACACGCGTTGGACACGCGGCACGATGTGCCGCGTGTCGGCTGGATCGGCACCGGCATCATGGGTGCCGCGATCTGCAGCCGTCTTCTCGACGCCGGCTTTCCGTTGACGATCACCAGCCGGTCGCGCGGCCGTGCCGAGCAGCTCCTGACGAAGGGCGCGTCGTGGGCGGGAACGCCCGCGGAAGTGGCGGCCGCCAGCGACGTGGCGTTCACCTGCGTCGGCTATCCTCGCGACGTTCGCGAGGTCGTGCTCGGCACCGAAGGCGCCCTCGCTGGCTTGCGGCCGGGCACGATCTTCGCCGACATGACGACGAGCGAACCGACGTTGGCCGAGGAGATCGCGGCGATGGCCGCCGCACGGGGCATCGACGCCTTGGATGCACCGGTTTCCGGCGGCGACATTGGCGCCAGGGAGGGGCGGCTGACGGTGATGGTCGGAGGGCCGGTCGCCGCTGTCGAGCGGCTCGAGGCCATCTGGCGGGTCATCGCCGCCCGCGTCGTGCATTGCGGGCCGCCCGGCTCCGGCCAGCACACGAAGATGGCCAACCAGGTCGCGATCGCATCCACGATGATCGGCGTGTGCGAGGCCCTCCTCTACGCCTCACGCGCCGGGCTCGACCTTTCGACGACACTCGACGCGATCGGCCCGGGAGCGGCCGGAAGTTGGTCACTCCAAAACCTCGCCCCTCGGGTGCTCAAGGGCGACTTCGCCCCGGGCTTCATGGTCGAGCATTTCCTGAAGGATCTGGGGATCGTGCTGGCGGAATGCCGACGGATGGGGCTCGTGCTGCCGGGCGTCGCTTTGGCCGAGCAGCTCTACCGTTCGGCACGGGACCTCGGTCACGGCCGCAGCGGCACGCAATCGCTCATCATCGCGCTCGCGAGGCTTTCCGGCCGCGATTGGTGCGACGAGGTCTGAGCCGGCTCGGAGCGCGCACTCCGCGACGTCAACGGTGGCGAAGACGACCCGTCGGCCGTGAAGCGAACGATCTTGAAAAAGCGGTCATGATGGAACAGGCGCCGGTCATCATCCCGGATCCGTCAGTCCATACGCCCTCCGCGCGTTGTCGGCGAAGAATAGTCGCGACGCCTCCGCGCCCCGCCCGGTTATGAACTGCCTGACCAGGTCGTGGATGCGCGCGTACGTCGCATGCCGCAACGACACGGGCCAATCGGTGCCGAACATGACTCGGGCATCGCCGAAGGCATTCCACACGGCCTCGAGCCACGGCGCATAGCGTTCGAGGCCGGGATCCTCCGCGTCGCGGTCGGCCGATTGGATCACGTGCGATACCTTCAGCCACGTGTTGGCATGTCGGCTCGCCGCCGCGATCCCATCGAGCCAGCGAGGGTCTGGCCTGTCGCCCTCGATCCTCGCACCGGCCATGTGCTCGAGCATCACCCGCAGCTGCGGCAGGCGGGTGGCGAGCCGATCGGCCGCGACGAGCTGCGTCGGGCCAATCACATCCGCGGCGAGGCCCTTGTCCGCCAAGCTCTCCATGTGGTGCAGGAAAGCGGGATTGTCGAGCCCCGCGAGGATCGCCTCGCTGCGCAGCCGGATGCCACGAAACCGGCGGTGTGCGGCGAATCGGCGGATGAGCGGCGGGCAATCAGCCGCTCCGATTGGCAGGCGGCCGACGACGCCGACGATTCCTGCATGGCGGCCGGCGAGATCGAGCAGCCGCTGGTTGTCTTCCGGGTCGGGGCTCGATTCGATGACCACCGCCTGCCTCACGCCGCAGGCGTGCGCCGCCTGTTGCCAGTCGCCAGTCAGGGCCGGTGGTCTCTCCTGACCGGCACCTTGAGTGCCAACTTTTTCAGCCACGGGTGGAAAGAAATGGACGTGTGTGTCGATCACCGGTGGCCCGTCGGCATCACCGACCGGTGCCGCGAGACTGTGCGTGCGTTGCCCCACAAGGGCGGCAGCCCCGGCCGTCATGCCCGCTACGAACTTTCGACGCTGCATGAATGGCTTTCTGATTCCCGATCACCGCGGCGGCGTGGCCTCCTGACCGCGACGGGCGGCGAGCGTCGCCGACATCCGCTCGATCGCCGCGACGATCTTCGCCTCCGCATCGACTTCGAGATAGCTCGACCGTGCCCGCCAGGTCTCGTAGCCCCCCAATGCGTGATCCGACGCCCGTGGCAGATAGCCGTTGTAGCCGTTGGCGAGCGACACGGTGACGTGCCGCGCGAATGGGCTCGTCTGCTTGAGTCGGAGGCCCGTCTCCACGAAGACCTCGCACGGTATTGCCGCGATCGACAGGTCGCCCACCCGGTGCACCTGGAGCGGCACGGGTACCGTATCGGGATACTCGGCGAGTTTCAGTGTCTCGCGAGCGTAGACGGCCTTGCGGTCCGACCACTGCCCATCAGCGGCTTGCGGAATCGATTCGAGCAACGCCTTCGCCTGGGCAATCTCCGCCGGCGAGCCCTTTCTCACGACCAGATCGAGTTCCTCGTGCTCCGAGTCGAGCGTCACATCGCTGCGCCATTCGATCGCCTCGTAGGCCTCCGCCGCGGCGTCGGCGACGGCGTTGGCAACGAGCCGGATCCGGCTACCGGCGGCGACCTTGTGTTTTGGCGAGAGTGCAAAGTTGGTGCTGTTCACGTTGCCGCTGGTGCCGTTGGAAAGGATGGCGACCAGCGGCGGTCGTCCCGCAGGGCTGGCATCGTCGACCCGCAGCCGCCGGGCCATCTCGGCCGCGAACACGCCGAAATAGTCGGCGCTAATGGGCTGCACGCCGCCCACGTAGTGGAGGCTGTAGTTGGCGAGCAGGCCGATCGGCCGCTTGTCGCCCGCCGACCGGACCGCAAGCACGGCCACATCTTGATCGACCGGCCCGGCGGGCACGGATACCTCGCCGCTTCCCACGTCGGGGTTCATCCGCACTCGGTCGGACCGGACGCCGAATGGATTCTCGTACGTCTGCCCGGGCTTCATAAACCAGCGTCGGTGAAAGAGATGCACGGGGGCGCTGCTGGATGCCCAGCCGCATTCCGCCGGTTCGAGATTGGCCACGGCCCGGATCATGCCGCGGGCGATCCTCCCGGCCACCGTGGCGACATAGTCGGGCGAGGGATCGCACTGAAACACCGGCGTGAGAGCCGCCGCGGAGTGCGTATGCGTTGCGGAGATGAGCATTCGCTCCGGTGGGATCCCGGTCTCCATCGAGACGAGTCCCTTCGCCTCGACGACAATCTCGAGCGGCACCATGCAGGCGTCGATGACCGCGATCACGAGTTGTCGACCGCCGTCGTCGAGCGCAAGGCAACGGGCCATCATCGGATCCTCGATGCCGGTCGAGAGCACCTGTTTCAGACCGCCGTTGATCGTCACGGGAAAATGGGTCGGAGAGATGTCCTCGACATGGGCACCAGCCCGGAATCGGCGCGGCGCAGGCAACGGAGTCTGCACAGCAGTCGCTGCCGCCGATCCCGTTGCCGCGGCGGCGGACGGCGTGGTCGCCCGCGGCACCGGCCGCCCCCCCCGCAGAAACGCCACCACGTCGGCAAGCTCGACCGGTTGCAGGCTGCGGCCGAACCCTTCCGGCATAAGTGATCTGCCCGAGGCCTGGAGCGTCTCGATCTGCTGCCGCGGCACCGTCCGGCGCTCGCCCCCGGCCCGAACGATCACGAGCGAGTCCTGGCCCGATTCGGCAACGATTCCCTCGATCACCTCGCCATCCTCGGTGACGACCACGGACGATTCCCACCGCGGCTCCACGGTCCGGTTTGGATCGACGATGGCCACGACGATCTGCTCGATCGGCCGATCGGCCGCCTCGGCGAGCGCAGGACCGACCTGCTGGCCGGGAACCGCAACCGAGCCCCCCGAGGCCGGAGCCTGATGACAGGCAGAGCAGTGCTTCACGAACAGTTCTCGGCCGCGGTCGACGCTGCCCCCCGCGCGTGCGGCGGAGACGAAGCCGGCCACCTCCTGTTCCGTCAGCCCCGCGGCGCCGCCTGCGTTCCAGATGCGGCCCGCAGCCTCGCGTATCGCGGCGTCAGGCGACCGCGCGAGTGCAGCACGTCGGTCGAGTGGCACGACCGAGGCGGGCACCTTCTTCGACTCGATCGCGGCAAGGAGGAGGCCGGCACCATCTCGTCGGTCGGCCAGGGCAGTGACCGCGGCCGTTCGCACGGTCGGTTCGAGAGTGCCGCCGCCGACCGTATCGACCATGCCGCCCACGGCGGTCGCGTCTCCGGAGCGGACGAGCGCCCCCACGGCGGCCGACTGCAACTCCGCTGAAGCCCCGCTTTCCACGAGCCTCCGGAGGGAATCACGAGCTGCGGATGCATGTGAGTCCCCGCCCGATCGCACGGCGGCTCCAAGAAGGCGAATCGCCGTTTTCCGTGCCGCCTCCGGCGCTCTGCCGTCCCGAACAAACGCCGTCGCCAGGTCGATCACGGCGGGAATCGAGGAGCCGGTCGGCGCCGACGAGAGCCGGGCCAGCGGCATTCGCGAGGCGAGCCCCGAGAGCAATGCCACATCGAACCAACTGCCGCGGCCCGCGGCGTTGCGGCCTACCAGCACGCCGAGCGCAGCGGCCGCATCGCCGGAAGCAGGGGCTACCGTTTCGCCCGACGCGACGGCACCCGCCGCAGTGCCGCCGAGCCGCTCCACGAACTCGACGAGCGGCTCGTCGCAGTCGGTGTCCACTGCCGACGCCGACATCGCCTCGAGCAACGCCGCCGCACGGCCGACAGCACCCGAGAGAATGGCCCGATCGATCCACGGGTCGTGCCACGCGTTGTACGGCCGCCGCGCGGCAGCGGCCGCGAGCGTTTCGGTGGCGGAAGCGGCGGGCGAACCCGCCGCGGCCAGCATCGCCGCGAGTCGCACGTGCGCATCGTCGTCGTCACCGCAACGGCCGGCGATCTCCGCGGCGAGGTCCGTCGGGTCGATGAGCGGGGCCAGGCGGGCGGCCGCCTCGCGGACGCCCGCCTCGGGCGCGCTCGCCGCAGCCCGCACGTCAGCGGCGGTGATCTTCCCCAGCCCATGGAGCGTCCAGAGCGCGTGCACGGTCGCGACGGCCGAAGGCTTCGTGGCAAGCATCGCCCTGATCGCCGACTCGGCGTCTGCAAACCGGCCCTCGACGAGCAGCCGCTGCGCCGTCGAGCGTCGCCAGCCGTTCGGGTCGCAGAGGAGGGCAGCCGCCTCGGCAGCAGTGGCGGGAGCCACCCACCGCCGGGCCGTGAGGCCATCCCGCTGAATCCGCCAGATGCGGCCGGCCTGATCACCGGCCCGAAGGTCGAGCGTTTCGGCGAGGCCGACAGGCATGTACTGCGGATGCTCGATCGTGCGGCGGCACATATCGATCACCCAGAGCGCTCCGTCTGGCCCGGTGGCCGTGAACACAGGACGGAACCACGGGTCGCGGGATGCCAGGAATTCCGTGCCGTCGGCGCCCACGTGATCGCTCGCGAAGCTGGCTCCCAGGGGCCGCATCCGGCGACGCGTGACGAGATGCGACACGGGCTCGCAGATGAAGGCATCGCCAACGGCATCGGTGCCGAGCAGGTCGCCGCGAAAGATCGTCAGTCCGCACGCAGAGGTGTGCGTGCCGGCATGGGAGGCCGCCGTCGCGCTGGTCTCGGCGATCGGGAAGACACGACTCGCGGCGCCGCTGGGCGCAACGTCCTCGTAGCCGCCGCCCAGATCAACGAACGTGTTGCGGGCGATCGCATCGGCCGGCAGGCGAACCGCGATCACGGGGTTGCGATTGCTCGTGGTGAAGCGACGCCCCAGATCGTCGAACGCGTTGCCAAACTGGCCGAAACCGGCGGCGGCCGCGATGCGTCCAGTGGCAAGGTCGATCTTCACGTCGCGGCGGTCGATCTTCACGCCCTCGGATGCGGGCCGGCCCGGCCTGTTCACCACTCCGCCCGACAAGCCACCGGTGATCGAGACGGTGTTGTCGATGTCCAGCTGAGGACAGGCGGCCCGGAGCTGCGAATTGCCCACCTTGAATCCGCTGGCGATGACGTCGCGGCGATCGGCTCGGCCATCGCCATCGTCATCGACGAGCAACAGCACATCGGGGGCGGCCGTGACCAGCAGGCCTCCCCGAGCGGCCAGCACGCCCTGCGCGAACGGCACGTGATCGGCCACGACCGTCGATCCCTCGTAGAAGCCGTCACCATCGACATCATCGAGCCGCACGATCCGCGACATCGCTGGCGAGCCCGGCGGCGGACCTTCTGGATAATCCCGGTATTCGACGACGTAGGGCCGGGCATCCTCGTCGAACGTGATCGCCACGGGATCCACCACGGCGGGCTCGGCCGCCGCGAGCCGCATGGAGTAGCCCGCCGCCAGGACCGTGGCCGCCTGCACCTGCTGCGGTGTCGGTGGCACCGCGGCCGCGTGTTCCTCCGCCGTGGCAACGCGTGCGCCGAGCATGGCGACCGCCGCCGCCAGGCCGCCAGCGAACCGCAACAGCACTCGGGCGATCACCACGTTTATCATGGGGTTCACATCTCACCGGGAAGGCAACCCGAATCCCAGAAGTCTAGACCTCAGCCCGGAAGTCTAGACCTCAGCCCGGAAGTCTAGGACACGGGCCCTGGGGCGACCAGCAATCCGGAGCGGTAACGTCTCGCGGATTTCTTGAAGTTTGATGACAGTCGCTTGTACTTTTCGCGCCGACAGCCTGCCGCATGCTGACCAATCAACGCCCGGGACTCCCGGAGCCTCGTGTTCGAGGAGACCTTGCCTTTACGACGGGTGCATCGCATGCGTACCTTCCACCGGTGACCCGATCGAGCGACCGTGACACGGAACGGATGGTTGTATGGGCGCAGCTCCACATCGAAGATCCCGAACACCGGACGGCGACCGCTCGGCACGGTTGTCGGTGGCCATTGCCGTCGATTTGAACGAATCGTTTTTTCGGGAGATCGCCGGAGGGGCCGCCCAATACGCACGGGAGGTGGGCGACTGGGAACTGTACGTCGGTGAACACGCCACCGAACTGACGCAGAATCTCACGAACTGGAATGGCCACGGCATCATCGCGAGGATCGGCGACGACCGCACTGCCAGTGCCCTCGTCGAAACCCGCCTGCCGGTCGTGGCCGTCGGCTGCACGGGCTGCGTGCCTCGCCTGATGCCGCAAGTGGGCACCGACGAAAATCAGATTGCACGGATTGCCTTCGACCACCTACGCGAGCGCGGCTTCACGAACTTCGCCTATTACGGCCGCAAGCCCGCACCGGCCGCGCACTGGTCGCAGGCGAGGGGAGACGCGTTCGAAGCCTGCGTCATCCGGGCCGGCCTGGGATTTCACCGTTTTACCGCCAGCCACGAGCCGCGGGAATGGAACGCCGTAAGGAGCGAACTGGCCCATTGGTTGCAGGCACTGCCGAAGCCGGTGGGCATCCTGAGCTGCGCCGATTTCCACGGCCGCAACCTGCTGGAAGCGTGCCGCACGGTCGGGCTGCGCGTGCCCCACGACATCGCCGTGATCGGGGTCGACAATGACGAGCTCGATTGTGAAATCGCGATCCCGTCGCTCACGAGCATCGCGCAGTCGCCGCGGCGAATCGGCCATGAAGCGGCGAGGCTGCTCGACCGGGCCATCCGCCCCGATCACTTCGGCAGCCGCGGCCACGCGGTGGTCGTGCCGGCACGGACCGTCATTCCACCGCTGGGCGTGGTACCGCGGAGATCAACCGATACGTTCGCAGCCGTCGATCCGGCAATTTCCCGGGTGATCGTGGCCCTGCGTGAGCGGGTCGACGCCGCGCTCTCCCTCGACGACCTGGCGGCTATCGCGGAGTTGTCGACGTGGCAGCTTCGGCGGCGTTTCCAGTCGGTCATCGGCCATTCGATTCGCGACCACATGATCCTCACGCGGGTGGCCGAAGCCGAGCGGCTGATCAGCACGACGGACCTGCCCCTGAAAGTGGTGGCACGCAGGAGCGGTTTCAGGTCGGTCACGTACATGACCACGATGTTCCGGCGGCGGTATGGAGATCCGCCGGCACGATACCGCCGGCTGGGGCAGAGGACGCAAAACTCCGTAGTGACCGGGGCCGCCGTGAAGACTGAAAGACGGTGTCGCGAAAGTTGAAGATTTATCGGGGTCAATCGCGTTGCAGCCAACGTTGCGTTCGGAGGCGGCCGCCTTATCCTGTCCGCGTAAGCCCTGCATGCCGCCGAACATGCTCATCTCCAGTTCCGGGAAGCACTCGATGAAACCGTCCTTCGCGCTTACCACCGTCGCGACCGCCCTCGTGTTGTTCGCTGGGTGGGCCGCGGCCGCCGAACAGCCGTCGGCCGCGTCGATCGTCCTGCCTCCGGAACCCGTCGCACGGTCGGTCACCACGAAGATCGACCTGCTCGACGACGTCCGCCGGGGCCGGATGGAGTATTTCATCAACCCCACCGCCGACATCCACGACGACCCAAAACACATCTTCAGCTTCGATCCCGACGGGGTGTTGCACATCAGCGGCCGCGGTTACGGCGGCATGACCACGATCGACGGCTTCAGGGACTACCGTCTGGTGATCGAGTTCAAATGGGGCGAGAAGACCTGGGGCAAGCGCGAGAAGGCCTCTCGCGACAACGGCATCCTCCTCCACTGCCGGGGCCCGCAGGGCGCCTCCGGACGCACCTGGATGGCCGGAATCGAGGCGCAGATCATCGAGGGAGGCGTCGGTGACATCCTGGTGCTGTCGCCGAAGCTGGCCGACGGTTCGACGCTCGCGTGCTCCGTGATTGCCGAAGCCGGCGTCGATGCCAACGGGCAGCCGATCTGGTCGCCCGGGTCTGCTCGCCGCACGATCACCGCCGGTCGCCTCAACTGGCAGCATCGGGCCGCCGACTGGAAGGACGTCAAGGACTTTCGCGGCAAGGACGACGTCGACTCTCCCTGTGGCGAGTGGACCCGTTTCGAGATCCTCGCGAGAGGGAATGCACTGGAATACTTCGTCAACGGTGTGAAGGTGAACGAAGCAATCGAATGCAATCCCCGCGAAGGCCGCATCCTTCTGCAGACCGAGGCCGCGGAGATGTTCGTGCGCCGCTACGAACTTCATCCACCCGGCGATGTCCCGGAAAAGTGAGCCTGCGGACGACTCGCCGCCCACCAGCCCTCTCCCCGACAGGCCCGCTCCGACTCGAGGAATCCGACCATGCCCAGACCGCTCAGCAGGATCGCCCCCGACTGGTGGGACTACACCACGCTCGACGCGGAGATCATCCGTGATGC
>Ga0214919_10000866_pt1 | contig 51295 bp, 59 predicted proteins | sample LL1503_MetaG_FD_177994 | JGI IMG/M metagenome (GOLD analysis project Ga0214919, IMG submission 177994) | Freshwater microbial communities from Lake Lanier, Atlanta, Georgia, United States - LL-1503 | ecosystem: Environmental > Aquatic > Freshwater > Lake | place: USA: Georgia | collected...
TTAATGCATCTGGATACACCGGAAAACCAAATGTAGATGCGTGTGAAACAAATAAGGATGTTTGTATTCATGCAAATATCATATTCCCTCAGATATTAACTGATTGGTGTGTATTGAATGAAATTCCCCTTGGTCATGTATCAAGTGGTTGTATTTATTATGGATCTGGACCAAATGGTACAGGGTTTACTGAAGAAGATGAACCAAACTTTTCATTTAAACAAAATAATTGCAGTATTTATAGTGGAATAAAGGTTTTGTCAGAAAATATGGTTAGAAAATGGGAAAAATCATATGTGTGGAGATTAAGAATGCCATTTGAAGAATATGATCATCCACGTAATTTGATCAGTAAGATGCTTAAGTATCAAAAACAATTAAAGGCAGAAAACTCAATATCACACAAACAAGAATTTATTAATGCTTGTATTGAAACTATAATCAGAAAAGTTCCTTATGGAACGTATAATGTAACTAATACTGGATATATTACTACTGAATTGTTAGTTGATAAATTAAAGAAAACTATTGCAAAAGACAAAATATTTGAATTAATTGATAGTGAAGAATTTTATAAGTCTTGTGCATCTACTCCAAGATCTAACTGTATTCTTGATAATAGTAAATTGTTATCTACTGGAATCAAAATGAGCAATGTAGAAGATTCACTAAATTATTGTTTAAACAACTGGAAATCATGAATATATTAATAACAGGCGGATGTGGATTTATAGGCAGTCACTTTATTGAAGAAATTCTTAAACGTGATGACGTTGTAAAAGTTTATAATATTGATGCTGGAACATATGCAGCTAATAAAACGTTACCATTTCAAGATGATATTAGATATCAAAGATTGAATATGGATATATCTGCTCCGTATTTTCCTGATCAAAAAAAGTATATTGACTCACTTAATTTAGATTATGTAGTTCATTTTGCGGCTGAATCTCATGTAGATAATTCAATTAAGAATCCAAAAAAGTTCATTGATACTAATATTAACGGTACATTTAATTTGTTGGAAATTTTTAAGAATACAAATATAAAGAAGTTCATCCATATATCTACAGATGAAGTATTTGGTAGCTTAAGTTATAAAGAAAGAGAATTTAACGTTGATAGTCCATATAGACCAAATAGTCCTTATGCTGCAACAAAAGCAGCCAGTGATTTGTTAGTAAGAAGTTATGTTAAGACATACAATTTCCCAGCTATAATCACAAATTGTAGCAATAATTTTGGTTCAAGACAATATTCAGAAAAACTAATACCAGTATGTATTAACAAATTGAAGAATAAGGAAAAGATTCCATTATATGGTAATGGAGAGAATATCAGAGACTGGATCTATGTTAAAGACCATGTTAATGCCCTAATTAATATTCTATTAGATGGTATTGTAGGAAAACAATACTTGATTGGGGGTAACAATGAAATGTCTAATATACAATTAATATACTTAATTGTTGCTACGTATGAAACTCTTACAAATCAAAAAGTTGACTGGGAATGGTTTGAATATGTAACAGACCGTAAAGGACATGACTTTAGATATGCAGTTGACACCAAAGACTTTCAAATAGAGTTTAAAAACTTCAAATTGACAGATTTTAATGAAAACTTAAAAGAAACAATTAAGTCTTATATTGTTTAATTTTATCAACTATATAATCTGCAATAGATAGTGATGATGTTGCAGCTGGACTAGGAGCATTAATTACATGATAAATGTTATCATCACTTATTATTTCAAAGTCTGAGATAAGTTCTCCGTTTGGTGACATAGCTTGGGCTCTTACACCTGATCCAGCATATTCAATATCATCTATACTAATTGACGGAATCAATTTTTGTAAAGATTTGCAGAAATGATATTTGCTAATAGATTGTCTTAGTTCTGATATACACATCCACTTGTGTTTGTATATAAATTTCCACAATCCTTTAAATGTAATATAATCCCATATATCAAATAAATTGATGTTTGATAATTTGTATCCTTCTCTTGAAAATGCTAACACTGCATTTGGACCTGCTTCAATATCACCGTTAATTAACCGTGTAAAGTGTACTCCTAAAAATGGAAACTTAGGATCTGGTACGGGATAGATTAGATTGTTCACCAACTTCTTAGCATGAGGTTTCAACTTATAGTATTCTCCTCTAAATGGAATTATTTTAGAATCAATTTTGGTTGTCAACTTAGCAATCTTGTCACTGTATAATCCTGCACAATTAATAATTGTGTCTTTTTCTGAAAATTGTATATCAATTTCTTGAGAGTCATTAGATGAAATTGTTATTGTTTGATTTGTGATTGAAACAACCTTTGCATCAGTAATAATTTGATGTCCTTTGTCCAACAATAGTTGTTTTAACTTATTAATGACTTTGTGATAATCAACAATACCTTCTTGAGGTACGTGTAATGCGTTCTTGACATTTTTGTTTACAAACGGTTCAATTTTATAAATTTCTTCTTGGTTAGATAGAAATTTTAATCCTTGTAATCCGTTTTTTGTTCCACGGTCATATAAATCATTTAATCTTAAAGATTCTTCATCATTTGTTGCTACTACTAATTTACCACAAATTTCATGAGGGATATTATATTCTTGACAAAATGATGTCATCTGTTTGATACCATCAACCGCAAGTTTTGCTTTTAATGAACCTGGTTTGTAATACAACCCACAATGTAACACTCCACTATTATGAGTGCTTTGATGTAAACCAACATCACTTTCTTTTTCAAAAACGGTGATATTAATGTTTTCAAATTTACATGAAAGTTTATATGCAGTTGCAAGTCCCACAATTCCCCCACCAATTATATAAGCGTTACTCATAGTTTTTTTAACAAATCACTTGAAGAAAATATCTTTGGCATAGGTAGTACACATTCTTCAATGTCATATTCTTTGCAAGTTAAACTTTCTGGTGCTACTAAATTAGATCCTTGACGGTCACCACTATTAAAAAATGCTAATTTATTATCTGGATACTTTTGTCTAAAATACTTTAGTGATTCACATTGGGTTTTATCTTTATCAATTGAAATGAAAGTTTCATCAACAGATTTTAAATTTTTTACAATATTAATTCTGTGAATTTCATCCATAAATTCTTTTGATCCCTTTAATGCACGTTGATAATCACTATTTACAATAGCAACCAACCAATCACATTGTTCTTTTGCTCCGTTTATATATTCAATGTGACCATAATGAATAGGATTAAAATAACCGGATACAATTCCAATTTTTTTACTTTTATATTCTGGTAAGTTTGTTAATTCAGTAATCATACATTTGTGTCATATGTTTTTTGCAAAAAGTCATCTTTCATTACATATGGTTTCTTTTTTAAAAATACTTGCCATCCAACATGTAATATTTCATACAAATCTTGATAGATATACATAAATGCATCTATTGCAGTTTGTGGTTTTTCTTTGTCATGTCTATCATAACCCCATCCATAATCATCCATAACTATGATACCATTTTGTTTTAACATTCTCCATGATAAAACCAAATCTTCTAATACATTCTTTGCAATATGACTGCCATCTATATAAATTAGATCTGCAAACTCTTCTTCTTTACCATTGTGACTAAGTGACTTTAATACACAAAATGAATCACCTTTTATAAATTTTACATTTGTATATGGAGCTAAATTGTTTTTTAGATATTCTGTTTGTTCAATATCAATACAATACAAAAAGCCAGTTTCTTTATCATAAATATTTTCCAAACACCAAACGGCACTTCCTCCGCAAAAAGATCCTATTTCTATTCCTACTGTATTTTTCTTTCCTTTTAATTCATTTAAAAGAATATTCCAATTTGGAATATGGTTTTTGTGAAAATTTTCCCAGTCTGAATCTGGGAAATTACAATGTGATGGATAATTATCGTAATTCATAGTAATTTACTTAGATACCAAACGTCATCTGCATTAGTTAATTTGTTTTCATATGATTCCATTGATTTTATTGTAAATTTAAAGATATCATATTCAAATTGACCAATTTCTCCTGAATCTTGAATAACAAACATCAATTCACTTATAAAATTTGTATGTTCTTGTGTAAATTTACGTGCGTCAAATTCAATTAAAACATTGTTTATTTTTTCATCTGTAATAGATTTTACTCTATTTTTAATATTAAAATGTGAGATTTTTTGTTCTTCTGTTACATAACGGTTTATATAATCTGACGGTACATCTACATAGACTGTATCAGACCATGGTTCTATAAAATTAAGAATTTGTGGAGTGGTGTTATGGATAATATATCCAACATCATATCTTTTACATACTTTAGGCATCATCAATTCATCATGAAGAACATTCATGTGCCATTTTCTCCACCATTCACGGAATTTAATTTGTCTTAGTGTTGTATATTCTTCAGAATCTTTAGACCGTTTCCATACTTTACCTCCACCTACAGGAATTTCTTGGTAAATTTGAACACCATCTTTGAACCTACTTCCACGGCAAGTCATATGATATACAAACGCATCTCTGGATTGTACAAAATTATATCCCGCAAGTAAAAATCTATTGAATAGATCTGAGTCTTCCAATTCCATAGGAGCAAATACTCTTTTATCATGTCCTCCTATTGATTTGAAATCTTCAACATACATTATCCATGGAGCAAAAATTCCTGAAGTAGATTTGTTTTCATTCAAATTTTCTTGTGTTTTGACAAAATTTAAAAATTCTGTCATCTTAAACTCTTCTGGTTCCAATCCAAAGTTTTCAACAATCTTCTCTGGGCCCGGTGGATGTAGTGGTGGTTCAATGCGTGTACCTGATACTACAGTACCTTTTTTAACATGTTTCAACATGTTTTTTATATAATTTGGAGTAGCAATCATATCTGCATGAAATATACCAAATATTTCATTTGAAGCTAATTGCGCACCAACATCATACAATACAGTATGACCAACTCTTTCTGGTCCTTCATTGCGGTAAATTTTTGTGTATTTACCTTCTACTGATTTCATCCAATCCCATGTTTTATCTGTAGACGCATCATCCAATAGAATGATTTCTACATCTGATCCTATTTGATCACGGATGCTTTTGTACGCATATTTAACGTATTTTAAATTGTTTCTTGAAGGTATTACTAAAGAAATGTTCACGATTTATATATTATTTAAAATGTTTAGTAGAGTATCAATCTTTTCTCTTTGAAGGCCTGGATAATTACCAATATACCAACCAAAGTGATGAACATAATCTACATTCTTAAACTTAGAATAGTCAATATTAAAATGTTTCTTTATATATGGTTGACGTAGTTGGTTTCCACCACCTGACATACCTCTTCTAAATTCAATACCTTTGCTTCTCAGAGTTTCTTCAACTACATTTCTTTTTTCAAATGTACCGTCTTTTAGGATAACAATGAAAGCATAATTACATTGTCCGTCAACTTCAATGTCAGTTACATACTTGTCTTTATTTAGATTTTCAATGAAATATTTAAAATTATCAACTCTCTTTGTATTGTTACTATCCAGTTTTTTGAGTTGAGATAAACCTAGTACAGCATTTAATTCAGTGCTTCTAAAATTATGAGACGGACGTAAGAAGATAAAATCTTTGTTCAAATCAGGATTATCTTCAATGATTTTGTTTTTAAAATCATTGTCCGTCATTTCTCTTGTCATACCATGTGAACGTAATGCTCTACAGATTTGATAGAAATGATTGTCATTGGTACAAATCATACCACCTTCAATTGTAGACATATGATGTGCAAAGTAGAAACTGAAATTGCTAGCAAATCCATATGATCCTACTTTTTGACCTTTGAATGTTGTACCGTGTGATTCACATACATCTTCAATCAATAGGATATTTTTTTCTTTACATAGATCCAACAATTCTTGGGTCAATCCATTAATTCCCAATACATGAGTTAAGAATATAGCTCTTGTTTTTGGAGTGATTAGTGTCTTGAGAGTATCAATATCAAAAGAAAAGTTCTTTAGGTTGATATCACAAAAGACTGGTGTGAATTTTGTAAATAAAACAGATGAAATATCAGAGATCCAAGTTAATGGTGGAACAATAATTTCACCATCTTCATGAATATAGTTGAGTGCTAACATTGTTAATTCATTTGCTGATGCTCCTGAATTGACCATTAAGTTATACTTTGTACCTAACCATTGTCCCCATGCATTTTCAAATTCAACTACTTTTGGGCCATTGGTAAGTTTAGGGATTGGAGATTGACTTAAAAAATTGATTAGTGATGTAACATCTTCTCTATCAATATTGTCTTCCATTAAGGGTAAATAAAATTGATTCATAACATTTTGATTATTTAATATTTTCTTATATTTGTCAATGTAAATTAATTTGGAAACACTTCTAGTATTCTATTTGTATTGAATTTAAAATCTAATACATATCCGTTGTATTTGCTTATAATCTTTTGTTTTACTATACTGTCAGATACAACCAACACAAATCCACATCCTCCACTGCCTAATAATTTGGCTCCATATGCACCCATATTCATTACATCATCTATAATTTCTTTGGTTTTTGTATTAGAGATCAACGGAGATATGCGTTCTTTGCTTAACCAACTTTCATATAAACCTTGACCAATAGATTTGATGTCTTCTTTCAAGAACAGATCATATGATTGTTTGGAGATGTTTAATATATTACGTTTATTATCAATGTCATTTTCATGTGATTTTGCAATAACATCTGTATTACGTTGTTCATCTGTATATATTAAAGTAAATGAATTTTGTAATTCTTGGGTAAATTCCTCTGTTACAGGCATTGGTTTGACGTAAAAGTTGCCATGTGTATCAATTTCAATACTACTAAGACCACTTGATAATGGCCAGATTTGATCTTGTATTCCCCCACTTTCTTTTAATACATTACGTTCAATATCAATTGCAGAATGAATTATCTGATTTTTTGAAAGATTCAACTGTTTTACTTTGTTAATTAAACAACATATACCAATACAATACGATGATGAACCTCCCAATCCGGTTCTAGCTGGTATATCTGAAAATGAAAACAACTCAATTGGTTTATCTACGTTGAAGTATCTTAATGTTTCTCTGATTAGAGGATTTTTAATTTCATCTATTGTATCAACCAATTCATATTTTGAATATGTACAAAGATATTGTTTTGATACAATAGATGGACGATATCTCATTGATAAATAACAATATTTATCAATTGTGGTTCCTATTATAAAAGATCCATAATTTTCATAGAATGATTTATAGTCAGTTGATCCGCCAAATAAAGATATTCTAAATGGAACTTTTATAATATTCATAACACAATTTAATTATTTTATAAAAACCAAGTTACTTCTCATTATAAAAATCACCCCATTCAATAATTAGAGTTGGTTTTTTTGATTCATATGCTCTTGAATAAGTATCAAATACTTGTTCAGGTTCATCTAATCTATAGATATCAATGTTAGGACACATTTGTTTAAATATATTTGTATAATCTCCTACATGTTGATGTTGGGGGTGTAATGGACGTTCAGATCCAATTGCAGTACGAATAATTAATGGTGTTTTATATGGATTGTCTGACATCAATGAGATTTTATCCAAATGATTTGCTATCTGATTTGTTGCCAATAATAGAAAATTCCATCTTGGATAGATTGAAATTGGGTGATATCCATTAAATGACATACCAATTGACATACCCATTTGCATATCTTCATTGACTGGAAATTCTATCAATTTCTTTGCGTCTATATCTTTTAATGTATTTGATATTGCTGTTCCTGGTACCGCAACGGCTTGTCCCAAAAAGATAGTATCTGGTTTTTCTCCAAGCCATGTCATTGCACGTTTTAATTCATCGAAGTATTTCATATTAAAATTGAATTCTTTGTCCTGTTCCTGCGTGTGGATATTTAGATTGATATTTGTAATAAATTATTTTTGGATTATTATCACCTTCAAAATTTAAGATGTTTGTATTCCATGTTTTTCTAGTATCTGTACATACAGATTTGTTGTTGTCTTCAATAATCCATGTAATTGGTAGATCATGATACAAAGAATATTTATAATTTTCATAAAAACATCCTGTTTGTGAAGTCATGTCACCAACAAAACAATACACATGATCATTACTATTTTTTAGTTTATTGGAGTATGCTACTCCGCATGCAATTGGAATTACACCTGTTACAATTGCGGAACTAAAAATGTTATATTCTGGATAACACAATGCAATTGACCTTCCATTTTGGATGTCTAATAATAATCTATCTTCAGGAACACCTTTTAATAGACATTGATAATGTGATCTCCATGTACAAAATACCCAATCATTTGATTTAATATTTTTAAAAATATTGATCATTTGATCTTCATTTCCGTCATATAAATGAACAGGAGCTAATATCTTTTTTTGTTGAAACAAGTCACAGACTTTAATTTCAAAGTTTTTTAATTGTTCAGGCGTATACATATTTTTAAATGTGATTTTTAATATACCATTCAACGGTTTCTTTAATTCCTTCTTCAAATGTAAATTTTGGAACAAATCCTAATTCAGATACAATTCTTTGATTACTTACCATTCTGAATGGAATTGTTGTTGGTTTGCTATTGTCATAAATAACTTCAGGTGATTTGTTTGTAGCGTGTAAAATTGCAGTTACTATATCACCTATGGTTATTGCTGTTCCTGATCCTATGTTATATGGTCTCATAGGTACACCTTTCTCTAATACTAACAAAGAAGCATTTACAACATCTTTAACATATAAGAAATCTCTAACAACATCAGGTGATCCCCATACAACAAAAGGATTTTCATTATTCAATACTCTTTTAATAAGAGCAGGAATAACATGACAAGTTTTTAAATTAAAGTTATCATGCGGACCATATATAGCAGTACCTCTCGCTAGTAATATTTCAGTGTTTGAAAATTTAGAAACGTGTTCCATCAACTTTTCTCTGTATCTTCTCATCCAACCATATCCAAAATACGCTTTGTATGGTTCATCAGTCCAAAATTCATCTTCTGTTAATGGATATCTTTTGTCAGGATATCCAGTTGAACTATTCAAATCAAAGAATTTTTTAATGTTACATCTATTACATGCATCAAGTACATTACCAAGCAATGAAATATTACTGATTGAAGCTTGGATGTCAGTTGGAACAGTAGAAGGATGTGCAATTCTTCCTGCAGAATGAACAACATAATCAGCACCATCAATCAATTTAATACAATCATCTACACAATTTAGATTTAAATTTTCATATATTTGTATTCTATCATCATTAACTTGAAGTGGTGATTTGTGTGTATTAGTTCTTACAATTGCTCCTCTATTTAAAAGTTCCAATATATAACTGGAACCTATAAATCCCGCTCCACCTGTTACAACAACAATTTTATTTTTAAAAAAGTCACTCATATTTTATTTTTTGTAAATGCGTTAAATCTATTATCAATAATGGATTTATTTTCTATGAACCATTCAGTGGTTTTACGTATACCATCTTCAAGTGACACTTTAGGATAAAATCCTTTTGCGTTTGCACGGTCCATATTTAGGATACGAATTTTATCTCCAGATGGTTTATCAGTCAACCAATTAATTGATAAATTTTGTTTATTGCTGTATTTTACAACTAAATCTACTATTTCTTTTATAGAATGTCCCTTTCCAGAACCTAGATTAATAGGATCTGTTATTTGATTTTCTACTGCAAATAACATTCCATATGCAACATCATCTGCATGAATAAAATCTCGGATTGGTGATCCGTCACCCCATACTTCTAATACATCATTTTCTTGTGCTTTACGTATTAATGATGGAATTACCATTGCATTTAATGGATTAAAGTTGTCATAGTTTCCATATACATTTGCAGGACGAACAATGGAACTATTTTTAGTACCATATTGAATTTGATAAGCTGCAAGTTGTAACTCACCCATTCTTTTAGTCCAACCAGCAAACTTATCATTTTCTGATGGCATAGTCTTCCATACATCATCTTCAAAAAATACATCTGCGGGTGAATATACACCAACTGAACTTGTATATAGGTACCATTTAACATTAGCTTTTCTGGCTGCTTCTGCCATGTTGGTGTTAAACTGAAGCATAGGTACCATAAAATCCGCAGGTTGTTCTGCACACATTTTTGGAGATCCCTTGATTCCAGCAACATGAAATACATAATCCATTCCGTTACATATATTTTCACATTGATCTAAATAACGTAAATCAACTTTAATAAATGTTGCTTCTGGCCAGAAATCACTTGGTTTATTTAAATCCGCAACAGTAACTATTGCATTTTGGTCAATCAATAGTTTAACTAAGGATCTTCCAATCATTCCACTTCCACCTGTGATTAATACTTTCTTATTTGTAAAAAACATATTTTATATAAATTATCTATTGTATAATCTTGATGATTTAACTGATCATAGATTAACATATTTAAATAGACAATCTATTGATGAATTAATTTTTATATTTGGGAATGTACGTTGTATTTTTTCAACGTTTATATCACCAACATTATAATAATAATTTCCGTATTGTATATTGGAAAAATGTCTTTCCAATTCATTTATGTAAACTGCGGTATGTGATGAAACATTTACTGTTTCATTTTTTCCAGTATCAGTTTGTATGTATTCACTAATAACTTTGTATATTAATTCTTGATCAATATAGTTTAACTTTGAATCTTTTGTTAATGTTAAAGGAATGTTGTTTTTTAAATTATGTATGTTTTTTGGTATTTTATTTGTGCCTAAAATACTTGATGGACGTAAGATTAAATAATTATTTTTTGTTTTAACTATTTCTTCTGAAATTAATTTACACCTACCATAAATATTTTTTACATCATCTATATTGATAGACGCATTTTCTTCTTTTGGTGTATTTTCTGGATATACATCAACACTTGAAATAAAAACAAGTTTCTCTGATTGTATTTTGTTTACAATTTTGTCAGTCAACAAAATGTTATCATTGATATAATTGTATAAATTTCCTTGAGCAATGTTATTTTTACAATTAAAGGCACAATGAATGACCACATCATATTTGACATTCATTAAATCATTCAGTGATGTTTGTCTTGTATATGAATCACTCTGAATTTTTGAATGCAAAAATTGACCTAATCCACTATTTGTGCCTGTAATTAATATTTTCATTTAATGATATTTCTATAATATTCTAATAAAAATTCTACACTTTGATCTAATGTATACTTTGGTTTCCATCCTGTTTTATTTTCAAATTTACTAACATCTGGAATCTGTAAAGTTACATCTACTGGTCTCAATAATTTAGGATCTTGTTCATGTGGAACTTTTACATTTGATTTGGATAATAATATTTTAAGAAATTCACCAACAGTTACTGGCTTTTCTACACCAATATTATAATCATCACCGTAATCACATTTATTAACTGCAATCCAATATGATTCTACGATGTCTCTTACATCAATGATTGATCTTACAGATTCTAGATTACCATATACCAATTTGTCTCTTTTACCCTTTTCAATTTCAACTACTTGTCTTGCAAATGCACTGGAGAATATATCTGGTCTTCTTGGATTGATATATGTAAATGATCTAGTAAGAACAACTGGTATGCCATATGATAGATAATAAGATCTCATCAATTTTTCTTGTGCCAATTTACTAATAGCATATACATTGATTGGATCAATCTTATGTGTTTCTTTGATGGGAACATCTTCTGGTTTTACTTGACCATAAACTTCAGATGTACTGCAATGATGAATAATAGGTTTTAACTTTAGTATTCTGACTGCTTCTAGTAGGTTTAGTGTAGAATCTACGTTATTTTTAAAAATTGCAGATGGATATTCAAAACACATTCTTACATTAGCAATTGCTGCCATATTAAAAATGTAATCTGGTTTAACTTCTTCTAGTGTTCTGATGACAGAACCCATGTCTGTTAAATCACATGTGTACAATTTGATCTTATCTTTTATGTTTCTAAGATTTCCATTTGATGAGTCTGTATGCCATCTTGATATGCCTGATACTTCTAAATTTGGAATTGTAGTTAGATATTCTGCTAAATAACTTGGGCCACTGCCACCAATTCCTGTGATTAATGCTTTTTTCATATTTATTGTTTTAGTTTATTTAACTGCTCTCTGTAATAAAATAATTCTACTGCAGTAGGTAAAATTTTCTCAATTTCTTCAATTATAGACTCTAAACTTTCAATAGATGGATTTAATCTATTTGTGTTCCATAAATTAAATAATTTATCTGTTGAATTTATATTAGAATTTAATCCGTCCTCCTCATTTTTAATATCAGCGTATATTTCAGTATATTTTGCATGATATGGTATAATATATGGACACTGCAAATATTTTGGTACTCTTTCCCAATGTTTAATATGCCAGTTTTTTGGAATATTAACCATACATGCATTTGAATTTTTAGTTTGTGTTCCGTTATCTAAAAATCTATTCAACCAATAAACAGATTTAATCTTTAATGTATTTGTTACTAAGTTATAATAATAATTAACTGTGTCATTATTCATTTCTCCCAAAGAACATGTATTAATGAATAGATCAAAATTAACAATTTTTTTAGAATCAATGAATTCTTTCAAAAATGGAACAGGAATATATAAAATATCAAAGTCTTTATTAAGATCTGATGGTTCTGTTACCAATACATGAGATTTATTTGGAAATTCTAAATTTAGATAACTATATGAACACATTATACTTTCAGATAAATCTATAATTACATATTTTATTTTATTGTTTGTTAATAGTATTTCTCTGGCAAATGCACCATAACCAGCGCCTATTTCTAATATTGAATTACAGTTAGCTAAATTATGATGATTATTGAGTATATATCTCATAATATTAACTTGACAATGATTTACACTTAAATCTTTTCTTACTACTATTGGACTAAAATACTTACTTATTTTGCTATATGTTACATCTGGATATGCATTTGATAACCAATCAATTGCTGGAATAATTTGATCATCACATTTCTTCCAAGGAACCACTCCATCAATAGAAAAATCAAATTTTGCTGTAAACGTAGTAACAAGAGATTCAAGTGACATACTTGATAATATCAATTTTCTATTGACGGAATTATTTCTCTGCCAAGTTGGATTGAGAATTAATTCTTCATTTGAAATTTTTGTGTATAATTTTTGTATATTTGTATTCATATAAATTTTACTTTTTAAAATTTATTACAAATTTGTATATTTAGTACTAGAATTAATTATGATTGGATATGATTTAATCATTTCTTTAATTCCATAATCTAAATTATATTTAGGAGTCCAACCAGTATTTTCTAACTTTTGATTACTTACAATATAATTTCTCTTGTCTTGGTCTTTTGCAAATTCATCTTGTTTGATTACAAAGTCAGGAACATATTGTTTGATTTTTTCACACAATTCCAATTTACTTAAATTTGCATCTGATAGACCAACGTTGAATACTTCTCCTTTATATGAATCAAAGTTTTGTAACATTCTCACAAAGACTTCAGAAACGTCTCTAACATGAATGTAATTTCGTTTAAAATGAGATTCAAACAACACAATATACTTGTCTGTTAACGCTTTTAAAACAAAGTCATTTACCAACAAATCTTTTCTGAATCTATATGATGTACCAAATACAGTTGCAAGTCTCAATGAAATTGCTCGATTTGAATCTAGAGCATATCGTTCACCTAGACATTTAGTTATTCCATATGTTGAAATAGGATTTAGTCTGGTATTTTCTGTACAGAATGTATCATTTTCACCAATACCATATCCGCTATTTGTATTTGGCAAAATGATCTTGGTATCTTGACTTGTGTTTTTTACAATAAAATCAATTTGATTTGCATTAACATCTTCCGCTAATTTTTTATCTCTGTCACATGCTGGAAATCCTACGATTCCTGCCAATGGATATATGAAATCTACGTTTAGATATTTTTTAAGTTTGTTTTGGTCTCTCACATCACCATATACAAATTCTAATTTTTCATTCGCACATAGTGGAAATAATCCCTCTTGTTTATACATAAGATTGTCATATACAGTAATCTTATTGATGTTTAATTCTTCAGATACTTTTAGTAATTTTTCAACTAAAATTGTACCAAGATATCCGGCTCCGCCTGTTATTAGTATGTTTCTCATATTTGTTGTAAACTCTTTTATATTGTTATTTTGATTAATTGTCAATTATAAATTTTTTAAATATTTGTCAAAAAAATGTTTTGTAGTCCAATTGTTGATTAATTTGTTAAAAGCATTGTCAGATAAGTACGTGTACTTTTCATAATTTTTTGAAATTTCATGTATTTTTTCTTCTAAATCATTAGTATTATACCAATATATAAAATCTTTGTCTGGTTCAAAATACCATTCAACACATCTAAATTCTTCATAGTGACACAGTATAATAGATCTACATGCAGCGGCTTCTAATGTTCTTGTCTTTGGTTGTGGTACAAGTCTTGAATTTTTAAGGTTTTTAAATGCTTTGTGACCAACGTATTGTTCATCCAATTTACTCCCCGGAGGAACAACTAAACAATTGTGTACAACTGATATTTTGCTATTTGCATTTAGCTGTAATTTTTGTTTATAACCAACTCCCCTAAAATTGCCATAATTATATGAAACAATACAATTATTAAATTTATTTAGTATTTTGACGTAATCACTTATTATTCCACTGTTTGGCATTACGTGACCTGTAAAATATACATCATACTTTTTTGTAAAGTCCGTTGGTATATTTTTAACATTAAATGGGTGAAATCCATAAATTCTTCTATCATCATTATATAGATTATTATAATATTCAATTGAATATGGACAAGTTGATATAATCTTTTTTATTTTGTGATAATTTGATCTTATACGATGTTCTTGTGCAGGCACCCAAAAACAGTTTGGTTCTTCAAAGTGCATGTAAACAACGTCATCATATTCATTAAATAAATCTAGATTTGACCCAACACTTACTAAATTGTAATCAGTTAATGTAGGTATAGATTCAAATTCTTTAAAATTATAAAATCTCATTTGATCTTCTGGATGAAGAGAATGATAATTTTCAGATATACATTTCATAAATTTTATCCGGTGTATGTTTCTTTTAGAAAATCAAAAATTTGATAGTTTATATTTGGGTTCATGTATAATGCTGCAAATATTATGTTACTTGGTGAAATTAATAAATGATCACATTTAGTAAGATTAATTGTATCAGTTAATACGTCAGTACATTCTTTTGTCATTGATACACCTCTATCAAACTCAATTTGATTTTCTTCTACTCTCTTCATCGGAAGATATAACAATTTGTCTTTAAATTTATTCAAACATTCTTCAAAAAATATCCTTTGACTAGATGCAATGTATATTTTCTCATACTTTCCATTTTCAAATGTAGATTCTATTTGTTCTATATATTTTTTATTGAATTCTTCTACTGACATTAAATTTTTAAATGGAGTCATTTTTCCATCATTAGTAAAATACATTATGATATATCTATAATTTATTCCCAGTGTTTTTGGTGGAATATCATATGACGGAATTAATTCAGACTTAAACTTTAAATTTTCAGTATATAGGTAATTATACAACCGTCTCAATTTTACAAACTCTGGTTCTGTATAAACATTTCCTTTGCAGAAAAACCATCCATTATCATATTTGTTAAACAACAATTCACCAATGTCTTCTTTAAACGCTTCTTTTATTTGTTCAGTAAACAATGGAGAATGTTGAATATTAGCATTATTTTCATAGTCATGTGGTTTATATGCATATTTTTGTTGAAAAAACTCATCAAAAACATTTTTGTTTGGCACTCCATCCCAATGTACGTGAACTGGTATATCAGTTCTCATTGAATACCAATACCACCCTAATGCTGCATTTAGATTGCTAAAAAAACCAGCGTTTAATCTATTTTTAACCAATATCATGATATTTTTCCCAATAACCTTTTATAAAATTTGTTTCTTCATTTGTCATCTTATTATCAATCAATGACTTCCAATATTTAAATGAAATCAAATCAAACGGTGTACCCAAACAAACATAATTGTTGGTTGGATAATGAGTAACATACAATCCATCTCTAATCATTTGATTATAAACCAATGTAACATAATACTCACCATTTACAGTTTCATCGTTTTCAATCAGCTTATTTAAGTAGTGTTTTAGAATTTTTCCTGATTTAAAGTAGTATATTCCACTAGATGCATATTCTTGAATAGGATCATTTGTGTAGTGTCCTTTTTCTTTAACTTCTAAAACTTTAGATCCATCTGTTTTAAGATGCGCAAAGTTTATAGTTCTCATTCTATGAGGATGCATTCCTACATGTGTAACTAAACAACCATCACAATTTGTTTTTGTCAGTGTATCTACAAAATCTTTATAATCCCATTTGTGAGTTAGATCACAATATGATATGATATAGGGTTCATCATCTACTATTTTATTTTCCATTTGAAGAATGGATATAACAGGACCCTTTTTATGTGCAGATATCACAAAAGTAGAAGACTCTGGATATAGTTTTTGTAATACTTTATCAATATTATAATGTTCAACGTCATGGTTATTGATAACAAAAATAACATCTTTAAAGTCTATTGCGGGAAACATATCAACAACATATTCAATCACCATCTTGTCATTGATCTTAATTAATGGTTTAACAATAAACCCTTCTTTGGTAAATCTTTCACTATTTCCGCTTAATGTAAAAATATATTTCATAACACAAATAATTTAAAATTCTTCTCTTTTATATTTACAGGATAATCAGTTAAAACGCCATAACAATTATTAAAAGATTCCTCTGAATATATAGGAGAAATTTCCGGCATAACAATTATTGATTTTTCATTTGTTGGAACTCCTGGTTTACAAAAAATGTTATGTTTAGATGTTAATACATATTCATCATTAGAGTGACCAAATATATTTAATTCTTTAAAATTTAATAAATAAATTAAAGACTCTATATTTTTACAATGTATCCACAATTTTGAAGAATTTTCCAATAGATAGTCTTTCAAATTAGGATCTAAGGTCAAATCATCTTGATCATGACCAAGATATAAAAGATTATTAATGTACCATACATCAATTTCTACATCAAATCCTAAACTAATAGCTAAACTTATGGATTGAATTTTATTTTCTTTATTTTTGTCTGGTCCGTTTAAGTTTCCACGGTGAGATATTATTTTCATTTGTTTTTCCAGGCTAAATTTAGTATTTCATCTACAGTTTCTTTATGTTGTGTATATGGTCTCAGAGAATGAAAATCTATATATCCACCACTTTTTAATATGTTCACATCATATGGTTTTAATATGTGTTCACCAACACCTCTATCTCCTCTAGTCATACCTTGACTAAAATCATAATGAAATCCTACAAAATTTATAGAATTTAATTTTTCTCTCATTTTCTCTGTTGTGTATTGTTCACAACAACACATATGTCTTTTTTCATCAGTATTCCAACCCTCACTGAAAAATCCAAGTCCGTATTTGTTTTCATACAAAAATTTACATGATTCTTCAAATGAATCATGCAATTCAAAGTTCTTATCAAGAATATGACCCTTTGCAACATGATAATGACTTACAAGATCTGCACCACCATCTTTTGGACCTTTTATTTGCCATAAATTTGCGGGATTTGAAATCTTGTTATGACCTAAATGTACATGGAAATCATCTGATACATCTTTTATTGTATCTATGAATCTATTTCTTTGAAGTGGAAATAGATCAATATCACCTAAAAGCCAAGTTGTATTTGGTTCCATTTTAGCAAACCAAATTCTTGACCATAACAATTGTAATAATTTTGGATAGTTTAAAGGTTTCAGATGAATGACTTTTCCATATTTTTCAGAAGGAGTATGTTTATCACCCAAATAAATTAAAACAGATTCAATACCTAACTTTTCATAAAATATTTTTGAGATGGGTTCCCAAAAATCAACATACTCATCAGATGATGAAAAAAGCACTTTCTGTATTTTCATATTATTGGTTTAGATAATTAACGTATATATAGTCCTCAGAAATTTTATAATTTAATGCAAGTTCAAAATTATTAATGATATGATTTGATTTGTTTGTATAAAATGATATCAAATAATTTTCATCTGTTAGGATAGTGTCTAACTCTTCCAAAGAATCAAATGTTATCATGCCTTCTTTGTCAAAAAATTTATCAATAGATGGACATCCCCAATATATAGGAACGGTACCAGTTAGTAAACAATCAATAATCTTTTCAGTAAAATAATAATCTTCTTTACAATTTTCTACTACAACTGAAAACGCATAATCTCTACAAGAATCAATTTTTTCAAAAGTTCTATGATCAAACATTCTACCCATCAAGTCAATATATTTACCGTATTTATTTGCAATTTGATGTCTAAGATTTTGACCATCAGTAAACCGCTTCTTTGAAATCATCATTGAAATTAACTTTGTTTTTTCATAGTCATATTTAATTTCATCATCTTTCAAAAAACATCCACCGGTAGGTGAAAAGTATGAATTTTTTGTATTATCTAATATTTTCTTTGAATGTGTAAAAATTTTGTCAAACAATTTACTATTATTATAAACAAATTCATATGAATTGGGTGTTATTGAAGGAGATTCAAGTAACCATGCATATTTTTTAATATTAGGTGGAATTACATCTATTTCAAATACATGTGAATCAGTCAGAAAAATCACATCTCCGTGTTGATTGTTTCTATCCCATTCAAAATAGGATGGTTTATTATATCCACTGCTTGAATATGCATGTGAGAATAGACTGTCTTTAATTGAAAATTTTCTCATATTAAATTGAGTTCTTTTAATTTATTTATAACAATTGGGTATGCAGATTGATTAAGATGGTAATCATCAAGAAAATAACTCATGTTTGTTAATCCATCTGGATTTATTAATTCATTAATGATAGATAAAAAAGGAATTTGATTTTCAACGCATTTTTGTTTTAACATATCATTCCATTTCAAACTAATCTCATTTCTTAATAAGCAGTTACTATAAATTGGATTATTAACATCATCATTATGACCTTTTGTAGTAGATGGGTGACCTCCCCATCCAATTACTTTGTAATTATGTTCTTTTAAGAACAAAAATGAAGAAAATAAATAATCCATTTCTTCATTTACAACGTCATCAATACTTCTGTTATCATTTATAACTTTTTTTGGAATGTGCCATCTACAATCTATTTCACCAACAACAAACATTATATAGTCATTTTCATTGAATTTAATTTGTTCTATTTTAGAAAGAAAATAAGGAAAAAATCTAGAGTCAAATTTATGAGCTAATACATGTTTGTAATCAGGATTTTGGAAATTTCCGGAATATGATGTAAAATATTCATTTTTTTTACTTCCCCATTCAATTTCACCTGGACGGCTATCAGTAAAAAAATGGGAGTGACTATTACCAAATGCGTATATCATACTCTAATCCATTCTTTAAACAAAAGAGAATCAATGTCAAATCCTTCTTTTATTAGTGCATTTCCAAACCAAATTGATGGGACAATAATAGTAGAATCAACTCTATTATTCAAATATGCTGCCCACCACCCAAAACTACTATTGGATATAATTATATTTTTACATAGTGATATCAAATATAGTTCATTATAGTCTTCATCTTGAATATATTCAACTGGAACATCAAATTGTAAATTGTTCTTACACCATTTGATGTCATCACTAAATATGTATATTTTAGAAGTTTTTACTCTCTTTACTGCTTCTTGATAATAATCTACTGTTAATAATGGATGATGATCAGGGAATTTATGATAATCACCTCTACGAACTTGTATTGCAGTAGCATCATCAGGAATATTATATTTAACTTTTAAGTTATCAATAACAGTTTCATTTAAGAATAGATTTTTAATGTATTCTCTATTGTGATCAAAATATTTGAATGATTGAAAATGCCCATTTAACTTTAAATTTGGTTGATATGGGATTGGAGAATAATCACATGAATTTTTTGTATAAAAACTATTCAAGGTTATATTAGAATCAAAAATGATTTTTTTGAAAATATTAGATGAATAAGTATTTACATTTCTCCCTTGATTTGGAAGAATATGTTCTTTGTTATTGACTACTAATAAAGCATTATTGTCTTTTGCAAGAGAAGCTGCAACTGCAATCTCAAACATCTGATTACCCAATCCACCAGCAAGAGTTGGACTTATAAATGAAATTTCACGGTATGGTATTCTACTTCTGATTATTGATTCATAATCAATTTTAACATTTAAATTGTCAGTATGTGCTCTGCTCTTATTATTTGCTTCAGTGTGATTATACAAATAAATTGGATCTGTTACTCTGAATACTTTGTTTGGTGGACACAATTCCAATGCAGCAAACATAATAGCCAAATCATCTGGTCCAACAATATACTTTTGATCATGAATGAAATCATTTTTATCAATTTGTTTCCATACTGCACCTTTCATTGATTTGAGATGTGAAGTTCTCCACGCATCTTTACGGTACAATTTGTTTTTGATTACGTCATTAGGTATTTCTGAATTTTGTGGATATGGTTGTGATATATTATCATTACCTTCCCATACTACCATTCCACCATAAGTCAACCAACATTGAGTTTGATTATAAACGGAATTTAAGTATGATAATACGTTATCACAATAAAACATATCATCACCATCTAAAAATACAACAACATCATTGTCATTTATAGTTACATACTTTTCTAAATTAGAGTAGAACCATGTCTTTAACTTTCTAACGTCAGATTTAATGTAAGTAAACTTTTGATTGTCTCCTACAACATTTTTATACTCTAATTCAGTGTTGTCTTCAGATGCGTCATCATAATAAACAACTTTATAATATGGGTAATCTTGAGATAAAATTGATGATATATTATGTTTTACCCACTTACCGTTGTCTTTGCTTCCAATTACTATAATAAAATTGTTCATACGTTTTTCAAAACAATGATTGGTTGATATACACCTGAAATTCCAAAGTCAGTTTCCATTAAATGTTCTTCCATTCCAACTGTTCCTACAACTTCCCATTGATCAAATAGTAGCGGTAATCTAATATTTCCATATACTCTATGAGCATTCCATACAATTTTATCTATTCCTGTTGGAACAGCTAAATACAAAAGACCGTCTTTTTTGATGATCTTTTTCATTTCTTTCATTGCTCTAATATCACCGTTTGGATTTATAGGATCACCGTATCTTCCAAGACCGTCATGTTCAAATGATGATATAGAAAACGCACAATCAAACTGATATGGATTCTTCCAATAATCATCTATGGTTATTTGTTTTATGTCTGGATGATCATAATAGGTTTGATTATAATCAATTGCAGTTGGTTGACCACCATTTGCTAATACAATTGACTCATACCACGGTAAAATTGAACCCATTACTGCTACTGTTTTACCAGTAACAGGGCAAGAATCTAATGCGTCATATAACCAAGTATCTGTATTTCCATAAGATACGCCTTGCATTTTTTTCTTTGCATTTGATATCATTTCTTCTACATCATTAAAGGTAAACTTTCTTAAATGTGTAGCAGTATCATTATGGTACCAATTTTCTAATTTAACACCGCCTGACAAAAATTCAGACTGTTGTGTTGCCGTTAATTCATTCCATTGTGGAGGGATCATAAGTTATTTTCTAGTATATTAGACATCTTTCTTTTCCAAACATCAATATTATAATTTTGTTTATAAAATTCTTTTGCTTTATTAGAACATTCATTATAAAATGAAATGTCATTTTTTAATCTCAAAACTAATTCTCTTGCGGTATAAACGTCCTCTGCATCAACTGATAATTCTGGAAAACATATTTTTTGAGTGTCTACTTTATTGTTTCCAATACAAGGAATACCAAAATAAGCACAATTTAAACTAAATGTACCCGCAGCAATAGTTGGCATAAGATGTATTGCGTATTTAAATGTTGATAGGGTTTTTATCCAATCATGCCATATAAGTCTTGGTAATACAGTCAAATTTGGAATTTGATCCTCACCTTGTCTACTAGAATGTGATGATTGAACAAAAATAGGATGTGATAGTTCAGTTGCAACCATATAACTTTGAAAGCCACCATACCACCTACTAAAATTACCACCAATAATAACTTTATTTTCTGGCTTTGGTTCTATGTTTCTAATCAATTCTTCTACCATTAGAGTAGGAATTGTTTCCACACGTTTTCCTGGATACAATCCTTTATACCAATTAGTATCATACTGATTGTGTGAAAATAGAATATCACACTCAGCTAATTGATTATAAAAATTAAATTGATCTTCCAATGTAAAGTCATTTACATACCAAGTTGGACCTTCTTGTATTGAACATACAAATTTATTTTTTAATTTCAGATCAGAAACAACGGTGGAGGAAAATACATGAGAATATACGTTTTTGTCCTTTGTTAATGTTTTACCTTCAGAATTTAAAAATACTCCGCCTTTTGGGAAAATGATCATCACATAATCATATCCACTTATTTGATTCCAATTTTCTAAAAAGAAATGATCAGCATTTAATGCATTCATCCATGCAAATTCAGTACGCATGTTGTTGTTACTAGGAGGTACTTTTCCATTAAATGGCAATTCACTCAAAAACGCAATTTTCATATAATTAATCAATCTTACACACTAATATATCATTTTCAACGTGACCGTCTAAATAATAAAATGAATAGTTTTCATTTATTGATTGTATAAATGATATTATATTTTCAAAATTTAAAACAGAATTATAATTTCTCCAACATCTGATATCATCTATCATGATAATATGATTTTTATTTTTATGGTTTTTTATATGATTTAATTCTTGCAAAATTGGAAATTCTTCAATTCCATGTCCTGTATCTCCACCAGAAAAATGGCCATCTAACCAAAAAGTTATCTGTTCATCATATTTATTGATGATATCACCTAATATCACAGCGGAATCTCCCAAAACAATATTTACATTTGGATTATTTTTAAATCTTTCTTTTCCAATATCATAAAATTTTTGAGAAATTTCTATAGACGTTATATTTTTATAATTTGAATTTAACGCAGATTGAACTCCGTCACCATAAAATGTTCCGGTTTCTATGAATATATCTGAGTATTTTTCTATAAATTTAATTGGCATATGTATTTTTACTATTTTCTTTAAACCATGTATAAGCTTCTTGTAATCCTTGACGTAATTCTACTTTTGGTTTCCAACCCAAATTAAATAGTTTAGTAGAATCTAATAAACGTTTAGGAGTTCCATTTGGTTTTGTAGTGTCCCAAATAATATTACCTTTATAACCAACTACATCTTTAATGATTTCAACAATTTCTTTGATTGTATAATCTTCACCATAACCAATATTGATAATTTCAGGTGAATTGTAGTTTTCCATCAAAAATACACAAGCGTCTGCTACGTCATATGCATTTAAAAATTCTCTTCTAGCACTGCCATCACCCCAACACACTACTTCTTCAAGATTATTAATCTTTGCTTCATGGAACCTTCTAATTAAAGCGGGTAATACATGTGAGTTTGTTGGATGGAAATTGTCATTGACACCGTATAAATTACATGGCATTACACTGATAAAATTATCTTGATATTGTCTATTATATGATTGACATTGAATTATACCTGAGATCTTTGAAATTGCATATGGTTTATTGGTTGGTTCCAATTCTCCTGTCAACAAATATTCTTCTTTAACTGGAACAGGTGCATATTTTGGATATATACACACACTTCCCAAAAACATTAGTTTTTTAACTTTAATATCATGACATGCTTGAATTACATTATTTTGTATAGATAGATTGTCATGAATAAATTCTGCGGGATATACATTGTTTGCTTGTATACCTCCAACTTTTGCTGCGGCTAAAAAAACATAATCAGGAGTATTATCTGCAAACCATTTATTTACTGCTTTTTGGTCTCTCAAATCTACTATATTTTTATTTACAGTTAGTATATTTGTATATCCTTTACTAGTCAGTTCTCTTACTAATGCAGATCCTACTAACCCTTTGTGACCAGCAACAAAAATTTTATCTGTTTTATTCATACTTTGAATCCTTTGTTTTCTTCTTCTGTGAATAATTTATTGTACTTAATGTTTGTTTGAATTTGTTTTTCTATGGTTTTATTGTGGTGTAACGCTAATTCATATACTGCCGGTAAATGAACATATGTTTTTGCACCTTCAATCTTTTCATGTAATCTACGTTTCCATTCAATATAAGATACATTTCTAAATAATCTACCTTGAGGGTCCGGCCAATTAACAATCAATCTATCTTCATATGATGTTAATCTCCATCCCCATTGTTTTGCATTTTCTTGATTTACTCCTTTAAAATCATTTATACGTGGAATCCAAAATAAGTCAATATCATTATTTAACTCAATTAATTCTTTTAATGATTCTAATAGTGTTTCAGTTGGTAACTCATCATCATCAATTTGAAAAATATATTCTCCTTGACATTGACTCTTACCATAGTTTTTATGTTCACTATAATTTCTGTCTAACTTATGTTTGTAAATTTTAAAGAAATTATTACCAGACACATCATTTAATATTTTTAATGTGACTGGATTGTCACTATAATCATCTAGTATAATACATTCATTATTTTGACCGTATTTATACAGTCTTTCTAAAAGGGGTTGAAGTTCAACCCCTGTATTTTTAGTTGTTACCAAATAACTTATAAATGGTTTCATAGTTTTGGAAGGTCTAACTTCTTAAGTTTAGGCAAATCTAACTTTGGTAAGTCTAATCTCTTAAGCTTAGGAAGAACAATCTTCTTTTCAACGGAGAATTCAGGAACATATTTATTTAAAATCTCATGCAATCTTACATCCATTGCTTGAATACTAAACTTTTGTTCATTTTCAATTCTCAACTTTTCATAATCTTCCAAAATATCTTTTGATAGACTATTATATAATTTCTTTAGTTTATCTGCTGCAAGGCTTTGTGATACATAAAACCAAGAAGATTCTTTAATCAACCATTCATTTACTGATCCTGGATCAATTGGTTTAATTGTTCCTTCAAAAAACTCTGCATATTTTGGATTCAAGAAGTCCAAATGACCACTCCAATTTGAAACAACTGTTGGTTTACCACTCAATGTTGATAACAAGATTGGATGTCCATATCCTTCACCATGAGTAAAATTAACATGAACTTTTACCTTTTCATGGTTGAATAACGCATTCATTTCTACTGGACTCAATTCACCGTGAATCAAATATACATTTGGAACGTTTTCTCCAACCATAGATTGAACCTTCTTAATTTTCTTTAGAATGTCATCTCTATCAACTTTGGAGAAATTTGCTCCGTTGGTTTTCAAAATTAAGCAAGGTCTATTATCAGGCTTTGAATTTTTAAAAGTTTCTGAGAAAACCTTGATTAAATTAGCAATATCTTTTCTGTCAGTAAACAATCCACCATGAGTCCACTGACCAACAAATAAGAATGCAAATTTTTCTGGAATTGTTGACATTACATCTTCAATGTTTTGAACCTTTTCATCTGTTTTCTTATAAGTTGAAGTATCAGCACCCCAGAAACATACTTCTAGTGGCTTTTCACACTTCAATGATTCAACTTTTCCATCTTGGTATTGTTTTTGATATTGAGCAGATTCAAATACCTTTTTAACATGATTGCTAGTTACAATATTCATGTTCATTCTATTCAATCCCTCAATAAATTGACCAGATGCTACAGTAGTTTCAATACCAGCAGTAATACCAATATTATATTTACCTACTGATTGGAATTCATTTGGAATGCTAATCTGTACAAATAAATCAGGTTGTTTCTGTAAAGGAGCATTTAAAAAATGACTGAATAGTTTTTTGTCTTCCTCAGTAGTAATATCAGTATCACTTACTTTTGATGGACAACCACCCCATCTTGTAGGAGCAATTTTAACATCATATTTATCATATCTAATAATACTTTTTGCAAGATCTGTTGCCAAATCACCATAACCGCTTCTATTGAAGACTGGTCCTTGAATTACACATAATGGTTTACTCATAAATTTATCCTAGTTTTTGTTCTCTTTCTTTAATTGCGTCAATATATTTTTTTTGTGGTGGCACTACATTGTTGTTATTCATTTCATACAATTCAGCAATGTTTTTGATTTGTTGTTTGGTAGTATCTGTTGATTTATTATCAGTACTACCAAAACCACCTTCACCTCTGTTGGTAGAATCTAATTCATCTACCAACACAAACTCAACGTTTTCTACTTTGGTTACTTTTAGTTGACAAACTTTATCACCCTTATTATAGAGTTTAGTAGAGTTAACATGTCCTTCCAATAGATTATCAGTTCTAATTCTATAATCTTCTGGTTGCCAGATATACTTGAAACGAAGTAATACTTCACCACGATAATCTGCGTCAATCAATCCAATACAGTTGGCTAATACCAAATTATACTTACTAACACTACTACGAGGAAATGCTAGAATGTCATAATCCAAATCAGTATAACCAAATCCACTATACTGTCTTTCTTTTTGAACTGCTAACTTAAGATTGGTCTTGTATTGAATGTAGTCAATGCGTTTGTATGCACCATTCTCATACTTTTCACCAACAATTTCTGGATCACTTGTAACAATTACATCAAAACCAGTAGCTCTATCAGTACCTTTCTTGGGTAGATTGTCTGTAGACTGATATGTTTCATTCTTTAATACTTGAATCTTCATAGTTTAGATAGTGTAGTATCAATTTCTGATTTTAGTTTGTCAATGTTAATCTTAGGAACTTCTACACCAAATGTATTGTGTGGTTGTGAATTACCAACACAATCTGATGTTGTATGAATAGAAAAGCCAGGTTCTGGAATAAAGTTGTTAATTGTATAGTCCATTGCCTTAATAAATTGAGCACACATATTCTTGGCATTAATACCACCTTCATTCATTGCCCATCTACGTCCTTCCAATCCACACTTTTCACGTTGTTCTGAAGTCATTAAATACCAATACATAATTGCTTCAGCAGCTTCTTCCCATGTACAGATATCATCAAAAATATATGGTGTTGGTATACTACCTTGAATTGTTTTAACTACTGGCCAAATTGGTTTTGCCCATACACCATGATTCTTATACTTACCTACACTGTTTGTACCAAATTCAAGGGTAAATTCAATTGGTTTGCCATCATTATCTACTTGACCAATTTGGTCTTGTAACCCTCCAGTTACCGTAGTAATTACTGGAGTACCGCACATAATTGATTCAGCAATACTCAATCCAAATCCTTCATTGGAACTGATTAGAATTGTAACGTCTGCAATATTATACATTGCACACATTTCTTCTGGACTAATCTTATGTTCAACAAATACTACATCATAATTTGGACATAGAGCAGTAATTACTTCTGGTAAGTCTGTACCTGCGTCTTGTAGTTTTTCAGTATGTAATACTAATACGCACTTAGCAGCTTGTTCTGGTGTTAGATTATCACAGAATGCTCTAAAAGCTAATACTACATTACTTGTCTTTTTACGTTGAACGTTACGACTATTATAGAACAATACAAAGTCATATTGTTTATCACCAAATAGTTGCTTTTTCTTTTCTTTGATGAGTTTATGATCTGCAGCTAGTGGTGTAAATACATCACTGTTGATACCGTGAGGAACTAAATGTAATAGATGTTTTTTATTTTTAAATGGCATAACTTTATTAAACTGTTTGGTTTTCTACTTCATCTAATGAGAAACAGTTTTCTGCTCCCAATACGTGTTTAGCAATATTATTTGATTGTTTACTGATAGCAAACAATGCGTCACAACTCTGATAAAATGGTCTATTCCACATTGGATATGGTAAATCATCCCAAATATGAAGATATGTCAGTGGTACTTTTGCTCTAACTTGTTTTTCAATAGCATACAACCATCCCCAAAATCTAGGATCAGTGAAATGCATGATTGCGTCAGGCTTTTCAATTTGCATAATAGAAAATAACATTTGGTCATTTCCATAACCATCAGTAGGATACAATTTGATACTTGCATCTGGTACTTTTGTCAAATCTCTTGTTGCTTGATTTAAGTCAACAATTTTACCTGCTTCTGGATGTTTGATTGCACCTGCAATTTGAACCCAATCATAGTGATGAACTGTACCCAAGGCCAATTCTCTAGACATAGTTGCAATACCACTATGCATTCTTAAATCATCTGATAGTAATAATATTTTCTTTTTCTTCATAAATTGTTAGTTTTTAGATCCAGTAATACTTAATTTGGTAACTTGTGCCTCTTCACTTAAAACTGGAATGCTGAAATTATATAATCTGTCTTTAAATTCTCTGTCGTTCAAATACAAATACATTGCTCTATTCACTAGATCTTGCAAATGAAACTTGGATTTAACGTTTTGAATCTTAAATGACTCATATAAACCATTATCTACCTTTACGGTTGTAACACTGCTTTTCATATATACGTATATACATATATACGGCAATTAAGGTAGATTTATTTTAATCTAACAATTTATCTGCTTTACCGTCACAATTAACCTTGTGATGTTGACAATATTTACAGTTCTTCTTGGCTTTACCAGGAATCTTTGGATATGAACCACTTACATTATAATCACCTTCAACTGTAAAACACTCAGTAACAAACGTTGCAAAGTCACCTAGAGTAGATGCAATTGCTTGTTTATTATGCATTGGTTCATAAATTTGAATACGACTTTGAGGAAAGTCTACAGCTTCATATAGTTTTCTCTTTAAGATAAAGAATTCTACTTCAATATGATTCAAATCAACGTTGAACTTCTTTGCATAAAATGCTTTATATAGCAAGATCTGACTATACTTGGCTGGATCTTCCTTTTGATACTTATTCCATCCATTAGAACTGGTTTTAAAGTCATAAATCTTATACTTACCAGTTTCTTTATCTTTAAGAACCAAGTCAACGTAAGCAATGAACTCTACATTATTCTTAATTGGTAGATCTAATGGAATTTCCACACCAATGAACTCATATTTCTGAGAAGGAAAATATTTGAGACGGTTCTTTGTACTAAGAAATGTCTTTAAGATATCTTCACCGTCAAATACAAACTCAGTGTATTCATCATCTGTATAGGTAAATTTACTATCTGGTTTACTCTTTTCTTTTTGAATTTCTTCCTCAAACTTAACTTTGAACAATTCAAATACATTGATACTATCAGCTTTCTCAACGGATTCAGTGTACAGTGATTGTAAGAATGTTTGAACAGAATGATGGATTGCTGTACCAAAGAATATATTTAAACTTGCATCATAGATTCTTTTACCTTCCAGATAGTTAAGTTTCCAACTGTAGGGACATTTCATCCACATTGAATATTGGCTAAAACTTACCCGTTTCTTTTTTATTTCTTGTACATCCATTTGAATAGAATAACTTATAAAATATATGAAGTCAATCTATAACAACTATTTATTGAATATGAAAAATCTATTATTCTCATTATTAATGGTGTTGTCTGTTAACGCAAACAGTTTGTTTCTTTATGATTCCACAGAAAAAACTGAGTTATCAGAAGTAGTTGGTGGAAAATTAAGTGTGTTGTCCACTACTGTTGGTAACACATATACACTAACAAATGGTCTTAGTGTTGTAGCTGGTACAAATCAAACTACTTCTTATGTATTTCCACATAAAATTGCTGTATATCAAAAAGAATCTACCAGTGTATATTTCAACCAAACACCAATTGAATACAATAATACATTCAAATTACCTGAAATAGTTAAATTAAAAGAATCCGAATTTAATTTTACTGTAGATGGTGTACTATATTGCGTAAGCAAATGTCCAAGTCAAACTACTATAGGTACTCCACTTGGATTTATTACATTTACTAACGCCAAATTTTTTGTAACATCTGGAGCTAAATATACTCATGTATATGTAGTAGAAGGTAATGTAACAGTTTCAGATACAAAGTCAAAGAAAAAGAAACAATTAAAAGCTGATGATTACCTTGTTATAACACCACAAATAGTATTGTCTCCAAGAGAAGGTACTATAAGTAACTTAGGCAACTCTTTCAGCATCAAAGAAGTAGAAGATACAGAAAAAGAAGTACACGTTAAAGAAACTCAAGTGTTAACTGATAAACTTAATAACGTACTTTTTATAAACTATGACGCAAATATATTTGGTGTTAAATTAAATTGACAGTGTTTAAAAATTAGGTTATAATAGAATTATGAGATTAGAACAATTGTATTCATTAACTGAAGATGAAACCGCAATGCTTTGGGGAATTGTTAATTTAGCAACTCCTCCTGTTATTAGTGCTTATCAAATGGATGTGGAATTATTCACAGCTATTAAAGATGAAAAGCTAAAACAACGAGTGAATCAGTTTGACAAGTACGTAAAACCAGAGTATATTGAACTATACAACTCACTTAAAGCTAAGTTGGGTTATTAAAAATATGTATCAAAACATCTTTGTAGATAAAAAAGAAAACACAGTACATTTGTGGGATGATGAAAAGGGTTATGTAACATTTCCATTCAGAAACTACGCATACAGAAAGAGTTCTAACGGAACTTACCGTTCAATCTATGGTGACAAGTTGGAGAAGATTTATAACTTCAATCCAAGAGATCCATCATTGTTTGAAAGTGACGTTCCAATGGAAACTCGTATTCTAATTGATGCGTATGAAGACAGTGATGAACCATCAAAAGGTCACCGTGTAGTCACAATTGATATTGAGGTTAGTTCTGAAGGTGGATTTCCAGTTGTAGAAGAAGGTGATAAGGAAATTACAGCTATTGCTATTCATGATGATGCAACAAAACAATATACTGTATTCATCTTGGATAAGGAAATGAAGATTCAAGACAGTATCAATGACAACGTTGAAATCAAGTCATATGACAATGAAGAATCATTGTTGATGCACTTCTTCACCAAATGGGAAGAAATTCAACCTACTATTGTAACTGGTTGGAACATTGACGGATTTGATATGGTTTACTTGTACAACCGTGCAAAACGTGTTGTTGGTGAAACCAATGCTAAACGTCTAAGTTCAATTGGTATTTGTTATTTCAACAAGTTCTTGGAACGTATGACTATTGCTGGTGTATCTTGTTTGGACTATATGATTCTATACAAGAAGTTCAGCGGTAAGAATGAACCAAGTTATGCTCTAGGTGCTATTGGTAAGAAGGTTGTTAATATTGAAAAGATCAGTTACAAAGGTAGTTTGAATGATTTGTACAAAGATGATATTAACAGATACATTGAATATAACTTGAATGACGTTAAGATTGTTGTTGCTCTTGATAAGAAATTACAGTTTATTGACCTAGCTAGGGGTATTTGTCATACTGGACACGTAGGTTATGAAAATTTTGGTATGAGTTCTAGGTTTTTGGAAGGTGCTATTCTTATTTATCTACGTAGAAAGAAGCAAGTTGCTCCTAATAAGTCATTGGAAGGCAGAGCTGAATATGAAAACCAATTGGAACAAAATGAAGAAGGTTTTGAAGGTGCTTATGTTAAAGATCCTATTCCCGGCCGTTATGATTGGGTCTTTGACTTGGACCTTACATCAATGTATCCGAATATCATCATCAGTCTTAACATCAGTCCAGAGACTAAAGTAGGTAAAGTAGAAAACTGGAATGTAGAAGAATATGTTAAAAACAATGTAACTACTTTATACATTGGTGGCAATCCATATACTGTGGATGAATTCAAATCACTATTGTCAGAAAACAATCTGAGTGTTGCTAGTAATGGTGTCTTGTATAAGAAACCAGAACCAAGTGGTGATATGGGAACTGTACCTAGCATTCTGGTTAAGTGGTTCGATGAACGTAAAAATTTAAGAAAGTTGGCTAAGAAACATGCAGATTTAAAAGAATGGGAAAAATATGAATTCTATGATAACAGACAAAAAATTCAAAAGATTTTGCTTAACAGTATTTACGGTTGTTTGGGTCTACCTGTATTCCGTTTTTATGATAAGGACAATGCTGAAGCAGTTACACTAACTGGTGTTGACATTATTAAAACCGCCGGTAAATCTATTAACCAATATTACAAAAATGTACTCAAAGAAGATGGTGATTATCTTATTTACACTGATACTGATTCTTGTTTTGCTAGCGCTCTACCTATCATTCAAAAGACAATGCCGGAGATTGATCTCAAAGATGAAGAACAGATGACCAAAGCAATCTTACAAGTCTGTGGTGAAGTTCAATCATTTGTAAATCAAATGTTCAATATCATGGCAGACCGTATGTTCAATGTTCAAGTACATAGGTTTGACGCTAAACAAGAAGTTATTGCTAAGACTTCATTCTGGTTGGCAAAGAAACGTTATTGTCAATTCATCATCAACAAAGGTGGTGTAGTGTGTGATGAACTGGAAGTTAAAGGTATTGACGTTGTTAGAACATCATTTCCAGCTAAATTCCGTTCATTCATGCAAGAGTTCTTGATTGATCTATTAAAGAAGGCTGATAAAGAAACTATTGACCAGAAAATCTTGGACTTCAAAGAAAATATCAAAAACTTGAATATTGTTGATATTGCTAAGAACACCAGCGTTAAGTTTGAGAGTCAAGACAAGACCAAGAGTTATGACAACAACAAACGTCAACCATTCAAGTTTTTGTCTGGTACTCCAGCTCAAGCTAAAGCTGCTTTGGCTTATAATGATCTACTTGTGAAGTGGAACTTGGTCAAATCAGTTCCAAAGATTCTACACGGTCAAAAGATCAAGTGGGTATATTTGAAACAAAATGAATATGGCATTGAAGGTATTGCCATGAAAGCTGATGGCACTGACCCAGATCAAATCATGGACTTTATCACCAAGTATGTAGACCGTGAGGCTATGTATGAACAAGAATTAAAGAGTAAATTGGTAGACTTTTATAGTGTCTTGAAGTGGGATTATCCCAATGAAAATGATGCTAAAGCTAGTGAGTTTTTTGGATTTTAATTGTTATGAGTAAATATAAAGAAATGCTAACCATTCCAATAGAGGATGGATCAAATATCCCTTTGTATCTAAATGCACCACATTTTGCTATTTCTAAAGGTTATAACAGAGTGGTCATAGGACAACGTGGACCATATGTAGAATTTAATAAAAATCAAATCATTTGTAATGCATTGCATATACCGTGTAGTCAGTTATATAGATTAAGTGACCCAAAAGTATATTACATTGAATTTAGAACAACTGATTGTGATGTAAAAGTGTACTATCAAATGAGAAGTGTTGCTTATGCAGACTACAAGATAGGATATTTTTATATCTCACCAAGTGATTTATATAAAGTTGACGGAACTTCATGTATGGTTTTACCTGATGATTACACTGAAACAGCCAAAGAATTTTTTGATTTTGAATCAAAATAAAAAATAGACAAAACAAAAAAGTATAGTAGACTAAAAAAGTATGACAAAAGACACATTAAAGACGTTTATCAGCAAGTACTACCTTGGCGGTACAATTGAATCCGTAAAGTGGGTAGTTGATAAGAATAACAAACAACTCAAGACAAGTGCTATTACTGAAGACAAAAACGTTCTATTGAACGTCACCTTCAATAACTTTGAAGATCTAACTGATGCTGAATTGGGTATCAATGATACTTCCAAGTTGGTAAAGCTACTTAATGTACTTGGTGATAACATCAACGGATCATATAATACCAGTGGTGACAAGATCACTAGTATTGTATTCAGTGATGATCATACTGATGTACAGTATGTAACTGCTGATCTAAGTGTTATTCCAGTAGCTCCTCCACTCAAGAAACTTCCTCCTACCAATGCAGAGATTGCTCTTGACGCTGAATTTATTTCACGTTACATCTCTTCAAAGAACGCTCTTCCAGATGTTGAAACATTCACTCTTCTTATGAACAAGAAAGGTGTACTTGAATTGGTAATTGGTCATTCAAGTATCAACAGTAACCGTATTAAGTTGAATGTTGCCACTAAGAATGGCAAGGATAAGGTTGCAAAGAACATTAGTTTCAACGCAAATCATCTAAAAGAGATCCTTATTGCTAACAAGGACTGTACTGACGCAACCTTGAAGGTAAGTGATGCTGGTCTTAGTGTAGTTGAGTTCACTTGTGGTGAATTTACCGCTAACTATTACCTAGTTGAACTCAAGACCATTGACTAAAATTTAGAGAAAAGAAAGACAAAACATACATCATCATCTCCCGGCACCTGTTGTGCCGGGTTTTTTGTTGGTTGACTTTTGGACCAAACATGGTAATCTATTAAAGATATGAGTTTTATTGCATTTGAAGAAGTTAAACAGACTGAAACGCAACATTATCTATGGGTTGAGAAGTACCGTCCCAACACTTTAGACAATTATGTTGGAAATCAGCAGTTGAAAGATACTGTCAAGGGTTATATTGAGAAACATGATATTCCTCATTTGTTGTTTTATGGTACGGCTGGTACTGGTAAAACTACCTTGGCTAAGGCAATTACAAAGAATATTGACTGTGATGTGATGTATATCAATGCATCTGATGAAAACAGTGTAGACAATGTACGAACCAAGATCAAAGGTTTTGCTAGTAGTGTTGGTTTTAGGAAGATTAAGGTTATTATCCTTGATGAATCTGACTTCTTGAGTCCAGAAGCTCAAGCTGCTCTACGTAACATGATGGAAACCTATAGTTTGACTACACGGTTTATTCTGACTTGTAACTATGTAGAGAAGATTATTCCCGCTTTGGTTTCACGTTGTCAGACTTATAAGATTGAACCATTGAGCAAGAAAGAAGTAGCGGTACATCTAAAGATGATTTTGGATAAGGAATCTGTACAATATACACCAGAAGATCTAGGATATATTGTTAACACTTACTATCCAGATATCCGTAAGATTCTAAACTACAGTCAACAAAGTGTTCTTGATGGTAAGATCAAGATCAGTGAATTAAACAGTACCAGTGTAGATGTAAAGAGCAAGGTTATTGAATTGATCAAATCCAAGTCACCAAGTGCTTTTAATGATATCCGTCAATTGATTGCAAATAGTGATATTAAGCATTTTGAGGAGATTTATGATACTTTGTATGATAAGGTGGATGATTATTCTAATGGTAAACAAACTTTGGCAGTTTTAGTTATTGCTGAATATATGTATCAGAGTGCAATGGTTGTCAATAAGGAGATAACTTTCATGGCTTGTATTGGCAAACTACTCAAGGATCTAAAATGAAAAAGAAACAAACTCCGATATGTCAGAAGGTTGAACTAGATAATTGTTTTAGTTGTAAAGTTGTTGCTGGTAAACCACATAAGCGTAACTGTGATATTGAACGGTGTAGTGAATGTGGCGGTCAAAAGTTAGGTTGTGAATGTACTAATCATGACAAACAGTTTGCTAGATGGACTGGTTTTTGGCCTGGAGAGTTGGAGTGTAAAGCATTGAATATGGACTTGAATACCTTTTATATGACTGGTATGCACAAGATATTCTTTGTTAAACCTTCCTAACTTTGTCAAAGAATTCAGAATTATAATTGGTGGTCATGTAAACTTTAATTTCTTTATCTTTGAGTCTAAAGAATTTCTTGGCTCTTTTGTATAATTTTGTACCAATTCCTTTTCTTCTGTACTTACGGCGTATATACACCATGAATTCAAACTTAAAATTTGTAGTTCTGGATGATTTACGTTCTTTAATTACAGCCCAACCAACACATTCACCGTTATCTTTTACAATAAACACTCTGTTTTTAACTTTGTGTCTTATATCACAACACTCTACATAAAGTGTATAAATTGAACCACTTGTAACAAGTTTGCTACAAGCCTTTTCTTCCTCCAAATTTACTCTTAAAGCGTCCTTTGAGTAGATACGGATCATAATTATTATAAAAATAAATATAAAAACAAAACTGTTGACATCTAAGTGATTTGAAACTATACTGTTAAAAATTAAAATATATGGAAAAAGAACTAACTATTAAAGACAAAGTAACCAACGCAATTATTATTCAACACGATGATCTAAAGTTTGATGGTAAAACAATTACCATTCCAAGCTATTATGTTAATAGCATCTTAGATTATATCAAAGATTATGATGTTGATGGAGTACCACAAGTAGATATTGATGATTATATTTCATTTCGTGATTTTCTTTATGATATTCAAGAACACAAAAATCAAGGAAATTAATTTATGGGAATGTATGATGACATAGTATGTAAATACCCACTTCCTTTACCGGAAGATCCTAAAGGTTATTGTAATAACAGATATCAAACTAAAGACTTTGATAACGCACTGGATTTATTCGAAATTCGTGAAGATGGTACACTTTGGCTACGGTGCGCTGAGTATGAATATACAGACGGTAATCCAAACGCTAAAAGTTTAATTGAAAAATTACCAACTCGTAAGGAAACCAAAGTTTGGTGGCAACAAATTTTCCCAATAACAGATACAGTCAGACTGTATGCGTATGATAGTGATACTAATGACAAATATGATTATTGGATTGAATATGATGTAACATTTGTAGATGGTAAGGTTACTGGAGCTAAGTTGTTAGAATTTACCGCAACTGATAATAGTGAAAGAAAAGAACAACATCGTAAGGATGTTGAGTATTGGACAAATAGACAAAAATTTGAATATACACTATTTTACAGATTGATTGGTAAACCGTATAATAAAGTTATTACTTTTATTTGTAGGAGTATTCATAAATCTGCAACGTGGATAACTTACAAGATTTGGAACGTTGAACGGTTTTTAAAAATATAATTATAAATGATTTTGTTTATTTGATAGTTATACCCAAGTTATGCGTAATGTACACTATATCAGTCAGACAGGAACATCAGGATATGCAAATGCATCCAAGGGATATGTATATGATCTAATAAAGAGAGGTATAAATGTCAAGTGGACAACGTTTCTATGTGATCAGTCATTGATTGTAGAAACAACTGAATTTGATTCCTATATAAACAAATATAGGGATAATAATATCCCAGAGAATGAAATTGATACCGTTATAATTCATTCTACACCTGATATTTGGCAAAAGATCATAGAAGACTTAAATATACAATGTGAAGGTAAAACTGTAATTGGTAGAACTGTGTGGGAATTTAATAAATTAATACCTGAATGGGTAGATTTTATTAATACAAGTCAAGTTACACAAGTAAGTGTTCCTACATTATGGAATAAAGAAGTCTTTGAAGAAAGTGGGGTCAATAAATCTATTACTATTGATCCCCATTTGTATGTAGATTACCCATACAAATCATATAGTTTAAAATACTTATTAGAAAATAAATCTACTGTTATTTATAATAAAAATTTAGAAAATTTTAATTTTGAAACATCATATAAATTTTATACAATTGGACAATTAATATCAAGGAAAGGTATAAAAGAAACAATTTCTACATTTTGTAAATCATTTACCAATGAGGATAATGTTGTTTTATTTGTTAAAACTTTTGGATTAGACTATTCATATGAACAACAAGTTAAATGTTTAGAAGAAATTATAAATTCTATAAGAAATAGTCTAAATATAGATCATCCACCAATTGTATTTGTTAAAGAAAATTTAACTTATGATGAATTGCAGTCTTTACATGATATTTGCAATTGTTATGTACAATTAACAAAAACAGAGGGATTTGGTCTTGGAATTTTTGAGGCCTTTAATAAGAAAAATGAAATTTTAGTAACTGGTTATGGCGGTCAAGTTGAATTTTTGGGTAAAACTTATAAGGGATTAATTAATTATAATCTTAAACCATTAACTGTTAATGAAAGTGTATTTTTTCAATTTAAATTAGATGATACATATCAATGGGCTATTGCAGATGAAAATCATTCAACATTTTTATTAAAAAAATTAATAAAAAAAGATTATAAAGAATTAATTAATTTTGGTGAAGGATTTCATGGATTAGAAATTGATGGAGGGAAATCTTTTAAGTGGATGAGTGATCTGAATGAAATCTATATCAATGAAGATGTTGATGTTCTAATATTAGAAATAGTAAATGTGATTGAATCTAATATTTTCAATATAATTGATGATAAAGGAAAAACATCAACATTAAGTTTAATTAAAGGAAGTCAAACAATAAAAATCCCAGTAAAAAATGTCAATAAAATTATAATTAACAGTAAATTTTTTATACCATCAATATCAATAAATTTATCAACAGATGATAGAAAATTATCTTGTAGATTGTATGATTTAAAATTAGTTCATAATAAAAGAGAAATTAATGTTCCTGTAGATAAAATTAATTATACAAACCAAGATATAAAAAAATTGAATGATAGTGGTAAATCAATTACGGAATATGTAGGAGATTACGGTGAAATGTCAGTAAGAATAAAAGATATTAATCTTTTAGGTAAGATTAATTTGGGAGTGCAAACATCTTTTTATTCACATAGATCTGGATGGGATTATGTTATACATAATATGTCAGAATTTAATAATCCTAAAGGAGTATATTTTGACGGATTTATTGAAAATGCATTTAGTTGGCGTAAAAATCAATATATTAAAGATAAAATAATACCATACAAAACGCCGTGGATTGGATTTTTACACAATCCACCTAATATGCCATTATGGTTTAGTGATAATAATTCATATCCACAAACATTACTTAATGATGAATATTTTAAAGAAAGTTTAAATTCATGTAAAGGATTGTATGTTTTATCAAATTATTATAAAAAATTCTTGAAATATTATTTACCTCAAGTTCCTATAAATGTATTGTATCATCCAACTGAATTACCTGAATTGAAATTTAGTTTTGATAAATTTTATAAAAATAAAAACAAGAGTATTGTTAATATTGGATGGTGGTTGAGAAGATTAAACTCTATATTTTTATTAAATAGTGGAATCTATAAAAAGATTAGATTGATGCCAAATAATAAATGTAAGGATACTATTTTAAGATTAACTAACATTGAACGGGATTTATATAATATTATACTAACTAAAAAACAAATTGAATCAGTAAAAATTGTAGATCATTTAAAAAATGATGAATATGATCAATTATTATCACAAAATATTGTATTTTTAGATTTATATGACACAAGTGCAAATAATGCTGTCATTGAATGTATTGCAAGAGGCACTCCATTATTGATTAATAGACATCCAGCTACAATTGAATATTTAGGAGATGAATATCCATTTTATTTTGATACTTTAGAAGAAGCTTCTGAAAAATCCAAAGACTATGCATTGATACAAGAAACTCATAAATATTTGATGACTTTTGATAAAAGAAAACAAATAACAATTGAATATTTCAAACAACAATTTAAAGAATCAGAGATATATAAATCATTATGAAAAAATATATTGTTACAGAAAGAGCAGGAGGATTTGGAGATATTTTTTGTACATTAATGGGAACTTGGATTTTGGCAAAATATAGTAACAGAGATGTAATTATAGATTGGAGAAGAAATCCATGCAATTGGTATTGTGGACCAAATATAAAAGAAAAAAAATCAGGATCATATGTTCCAATTAATTCATTTTTAACAGTATTTGATTTTCCAAAGAGTATGTTGGGTGTTAATTTTTATTTACCGGAACATATAGCAGAATTTGGAGTCAGAAACAATAGTAACAATTTTTGGGAATATGATGATTTAAAAATTTTATCACAAGATTCAGTGAGTGTAGAAGAAACAAATAATATTTTATTTTCTGATGATATATTCATTAGAAATAGTATAAGATACGGAACTCCATGTGTGGGATCACCTGTCAATATGGATAATAAATCATTTTTTTCTGAAAAAATAACAATCAAAGACTTTTTTGAAAACATTAAAATTAATGATTTTATGTTAAACAAGATAAAACTTCATGAAGAAAGATTTATTAAAAATAAAGTATGTGGTATTCATATAAGATATGGAAATAATGTAGAGACAACAAATCCTTCAAGATATCCAAATTGGATTGATGACTCTACACTAGTTGAATCAATAAAACTTAAAATTCAAAATTTGTGTGATAAAGATTATCATTTTTTTATTTGTACAGACACGGAACGTGTGAATGAAATGTTATTAAAAGAAATACCAAATAGTTTTAGTTTAAATAAAGAATATTCCAGTGAAAATGAATGGATAATGTTATTAAATGCACGGCTAAATCCAATATCTACATTTCAAGATGCTTTTTTAGATATGTATTTTTTAACTAGATGTAATAAATTAATATACATCAATCATAGTGTATTTACAACGATTCCTCAATGTTATTATAATGATAATGATAAAATTTCTATTTTTTAAATATTTAACATGAATATTAATAATTTTTTCAAAAAAATTTTAGTTTTAAATTATGATCAAGATAGAAAAGAGTATATTGTTAATCATTTTAAAGAAAGAAATATTAAAAATTATATTTTTATCAATGGTATAGACGGAAAAAAATTAAAAAATAAAACAGGATATAATAATCTTGTTAAAATATACAAACCATCTTTACAAGAACCTTCTGTATTTTCTTGTTGGCCATTATCATTTGGTGAAATAGGATGTAGTCTTGCTCACTTAAAAGCCTTTAGATACATTTTAAATAATAAATTAAACAATGCATTAATTTGTGAAGATGATATATTTTTCAATGATAATTTTAAAAATCATGAATTTATGTTAGACAGTATTCCTGGTAACTGGGATCTTTTACATTTTCATTCTTGGAGAGGATTTGATGAAAACCACGGAGAATACAATTTATCTAAAAAAAGAAAACGGATTAATCAATATGTATATAAAGGATATAAGGAATATGGGGGTACAACTTGTTATGGTATAACATATAATACTGCAAGATGTTTAATTACATGGTCATGGCCTGTAATGTATGCAGCTGATGGTATTGTTGATAAGATATCAGAAACTGAAATTAATAGAAAATACTGGAATGATTATGTAATCTATCCATTTATATGTGAACAATCAAAACCATCTTTAATTGATGAAGTTGACAATCAATGTAAAGATGTAAAAATAACCAGAATTGAAAGATGGAAAAACCATGAATGAAATAATTAAATACTCAACTGACTGTTTAAAAATATTAACTAATAAATTTATATCTAATGGAATATTTCATTGGATAGATTTTGGCACACTTTTATCTGCATATAGAGATGGAAAAATGTTTGATCATGATTATGATGTAGATGTTTGTGTATTTAAAAAAGACAAAGAAAGTGTAGTTTCTATACTCAGTGAGTTACAGGATTTGGGTATACTATCAATATTATATGGAACTGAAGGCGGTGTAATAATGATTCAGTTCATAGAAAATGACACTACTTCTAGAAGATTTGACATTTATATATGTGAAAGATATGGAAATCTCATTGGAATGCCTCATTTTAATGGAAATTTTAAATTTAAATCTTTTTATATTGATGAATTGGAAACAATAAAACTTGGAGATTATCAATTTAATTGTCCTAGACATTTGTCATCATTTTTAAAAGTAAGATACGGTAAAGATTATATGATTCCACAATATAGATGTGAAGAATTAGATAAAGAATGGTGGGAAATTACAGATAATGTTAGTGTTGATAAAGAAACGCATGTTGCCTATACATATGGTGTGTATGATATGTTTCACATTGGTCATCTTAATCTTTTTAAACGAATCAAAGAAAATTTTGATAAATTAATTGTAGGTGTTCATAATGATGAACAAGTTATTACATATAAACAAAAACCAATAATATCCTACAAAGATAGATTAGAAATAGTAAAATCATGTAAATATGTAGATGATGTAGTAGAAAATGCTCCTTTAATAATTACAAACCAAATTTTAGATCAATTTAATGCAGATTATGTAATTGCAGGAAGAGAAAATGAAGAATATCTTAAAAAATATTATGATGTGACAGAAAATAGATTACATTTGATTTCTAGAACACCTGATATATCTACATCTATTTTAAAATCTAAAATTGTAAAATGAAAGTAATTAATGACTATGCCTATCCAGAATGGGACAATTATTATTGTAATAATTTGTTGTATACAGTGTATGGTCATCCTACAAGAGAATTAATTGAAAAACAGTTTTTAATTGAATATTTTAAGAATAAAAAGATTATAAATTCAATTGATGTGGGTGCTCATATTGGATTCCATTCCTTATTTTTGTCAAATATTTTCCAGAATGTATACTCATTTGAAGCAAATCCAGATAACTTTTCTTGTTTTCAATATAATACTAGAAATATTAAAAACATACACGGATTTAATTTTGCAATTGGAGATAAAAATGATTCATGCAAAGTTGAAATACCATGGGATTTTCCTATAAAAGAAAATATTAATAGTGGTATGAGTTATATTACTGATGGTGATTCAATTAAAATAAAACGGTTGGATGATTTATATTTATCAAATATAAATTTTATAAAAATTGATGTTGAAGGATATGAATATTTTGTATTAAATGGTGGTAAACAACTATTATCCAATAATAATATTCTAATAATGTTTGAATCTAACGGTAATGAATCTAGATTTAATCTAAGATTAAAAGATATACAAAATTTACTTGAGTCTTTGAATTACAAATTTATCAATCAGATAGATCAAAACATATTTTACTCTAATTATGAAAGTTAAGTTATTCACATACTGGGAAGGATTTAAACCAGATTATATAAAATTGTGTGAAAAAATAATATCAAAACAAATTTGTTCTGATATTGAATATCACCCTATAAATGATATCAATTTATATGATTATTTATCAGAGAATGAACTACCATCAAATTTAAAAAATATTAGTTGCATTGCACACAGAGCTGATTATATTAGATGTTCTATTGTATATAAATACGGCGGAATATGGTTGGATTCAGATCAAATTTTATTATCAGATTTATCAGACGTAATTGAACTGTTGAAATCATATGATTATGTAACATATGAATGGGCAAAAAATCAACCTTCAATTGGGTTTTTTGCTGCCAATGAAAAATGTATTTTATTAGAAAAATGGAAATATGAAATGGATAATTTATTGTCTTTGAAAAACGTATTTCATTGGACGGAATTAGGATATGAGATATTATACCCTATTTTAAATGATTTATTGATTGACAATATTTTTAAATATTATGCATTTGACGCTAGAAAAGGATTTGCTCCATTAGAATGGTGTGAATTTGATAAGTTTTTTAAAATAGATGAAAAATTAGAAATTAAAAATTTAAAATCTATAATGCTTTATAACTCAAAGTTTCCAGATTGGTTTAAGAACATGTCTCAAGATGAGATATTAAGAAATGACTATTTGATCTCCAAACTTTTTAAACAAGTATTATGAAAATTTTTTGTGTGACTTTAAAAGAGTCAGAACATAGAATTGAAATGGCAAAAAAAGAGTTTGAAAAATACAATCTTTCTTATGAATTTTTTTATGGAGTCAACGGTAATAATACCAATTTAAAAGTTATAAATGACAATGAATGGGAACATACACAAATGAATCCAGGTAGAATTGGATGTTTTCTTTCACATTTCATATTATGGAATCATATATTACATAGTGAATATGATGAAGTACTAATAGTAGAAGATGATTTTACATTAGATGTTTCATTTGATAAAATTTTAGAATACAAACATGAACTTCCAATAGATTGGGATTTGTTTTTTGTAGGATATTGTTGTGAAACTGATACAAAAATGAAATCTATATCTGAAAATATAATGATAGGTGATGGAATTTGTACTCACGGTTATTTTATAAATAAAAAATGTATATCTAAATTATTGCCTATCATTTTTCCAATTGATTTGCCTATAGATGTAAAAATGCGTACTTTATATAATAAGTTGAATGTTTATTTTAGTAGAGAAAAATGTATAACAAATGGATCAATAAATAAACAATATGAATCTAAAACTATCATATGAAAATTGCGTTTTATTCTAATGCATTATGTTTGAGAGGTACAGAGATTAATTTATATAATCTTGCAAATTATAATGAAACACTATTAAACAATCAAAGTATTATTATTTCTCAACTTAATACAAATTTAGACGCATTAGAAAAATTTAAAAATAGATTTAAAGTAATTTTGTCAGACTTTGAGGAAATAGATTCTATAATTACAAAAGAAAAAATAGATTGGATTTACATAACAAAGGCAGGAAAAATAGATAAATATGTAACTAATATAGTTCCATCATTCATTCATGTAGTATTTAGAAACAATCAACCACATGGAAGTAAATATATCTATATATCTGATTGGTTAGCTAAAAATCAAGGATATGATCCAGAAAGTTATTCATTGCCTTATATTGTTGAAAAAATAAATTCATATGGGGATTTGAGAAATTATTTAAACATACCAAATGATGCAATAGTATTTGGTTGTTATGGAGGTGAATATGAATTTGATATAGAATTTGTACATGATGTTATAAAAAATATTGTGAAAAATAGAAAAGATATCTATTTCATATTTATGAATATAAATAAATTTCATGAGGATCATCATCAAATTATTCATTTGCCTGGAACTTGGGATTTAGTACTTAAATCAAAATTTATTAATACTTGTAATGCTATGTTGCATGCAAGATATATGGGAGAATCATTTGGATGTGCAATAGCAGAATTTTCAATGGCAAATAAACCAGTAATAACTTATAGTGAAAGTGGAGACCGGTGTCACATAGAAATATTAAATGATAGAGGAATTTATTATAGTAACAGTGATCAATTAAATAATATATTGAACAATTTAAACAATTACATAAAATATGATGATTATAATACCATCTATTCAAAATTTTCAGCTGAAAACATAATTAGTAAATTCAAAAAAATGATTGTTTAGATTAAACTTCTTTACATTTATCAATAGTATTTAATACTTGTTTAATTAGATTTAGTTCATTTATGTATTTTAATTTAGCTGATTTAGTATCAAATTGATTGTATGATATTTCTCCGCTGTTGATTTTATCTATTACTGATATACATTCATTAAAGTTATTTACTTTTATAAGATTATTTTCTGTAAATATATCCAATACATTTGGAGCGCCACAATATATTGGAACCGTGTCACACATAAAACAATCATATAATTTTTCTGTAATATAACCTTTTTCATAACTATTTTCTATGCAAATAGAAAATTTATAATTAATTAATCCATTATATTTTAATAATAAAGGACCGTAGATATTTTTGCTTATGTCTGGTATAAAATTTTTTCCGTATATATCAACAGTTTTATTATTGGCATCAAAGTAGTCAGATAACTGTTTTCTTAATTTATAACCATCTTTACTATCATTTTTTTCACCACATATGAAACTTATGAGTTTGGGTTTAAATGTGTTTTTAAAATTCATATTGTCTGGTAATGTATCACAAAACATTTCATATGATATTATGTCATGCATAAATCCACAATTTGTCCATTCAATAACATTATCATGATTGTATAATGACTTATCATGAAACATTACAACCTTACATAACTTATACAAATCTTTATTCCAATGATGCCATGATGGTTCCATTACTAAACCGATTGTTTTATCATAGTTTTTAATCTTAGATTTATCTTGTATATCATTTATAATTACTAGATAATCATAATCATCATTAAATGTTAAAAGATCATAGTAATCAGAATTTGTACCATAATTAGATAGTATTCTAGTATAAAGTTGTTTATCACCACACCAACTACATGTAAATTTAAGCTTCATATCTTTGCAACAATGATGTCATTATCAATATATCCATCAATATATGATATGTTATAATTTCTATTTATTCTATATAATGAATTTAAAACGTCAGGTAATGTCACAGTTGAACCCCAAACACCATTCATTCCAAACATACGTACATCATCAATCAAGATAATATGATCATTCCTTTTTAATGTTGATATTATTTCTAACTCTTCAAATAAAGGACACTTTCTTATATTCGGTGTTACACCAGGTATTATATTACAATCATCCATGTGTGCGTCTAACCAAAATGTTATTTTTGTATCAATTAAAGGTAATATATTTCTTAACACCATAGGAGAATCTCCTAGATGAAATTGTATATTATTGTATCCTTCACATTTTTTGATTGCAATTGATAGTAAATGTTGTTGTAATTCTATACTGATTACTTTTTTAAATCCTAAACTAGATGCAACAATAGCAGTTTCACCATGATATGTTCCTGTTTCAATAAACGTATCTGTAACAAATTGTTTTAATTGAGATTTAGTATCTCTGAAACTCATAAATTATATATATACCTTTCTATAATCTAAACTTTTTTTTAAAAACGTGATATTTTTTGATATTTATAGGTATGTTTAAACCTATAAGAGAAAATGATTTGGGTGATAGAATGTACACCGGCCAATCCTACATTCAAGGTGGCGGTGGTGCTGGAGTAGATACATTCAGTTCACCTGATGTATCACAAACACCAAAAAGTTTTAGTTATGTTCCTGGTATTGCTGGTAGTCAAAGTAACATAACAGCAGTTCCACCAGTGGATTATGATAATAAACCAATGGTAGATCCAGCAAAATTTGATAAAGAAGTTGAAGATATCAAAACCAAGGTAAGTCCAGATGAAGTTATTGCTGGAATTCAATATGAATTGAAGAAAATGGTGTATAAAAGAAAAGATCTAGCCAAGATCTTAGTGGTAGCAAATCTCAAAAGAGATCCTAAATATTACAGCAAATTACATATGTTGAATATTGATGATGATGACATTGAACCAGCTCAAGCTCCTTTTATTCCTACACAAAACCCATATCAAAGTGAACCAGTAGTTCAATATCAAGATTATAGAACTCCAAGTGAAAAAGCAATTGCTGAAATAATGAAAGAAATGGCTCAAAAGAAACATGAAAAAAGATATCCAAAACATTAATGAAGAGCCAAATGACCCTCTTATTGGTGATCCAAGAATGAAGGGTAGAAGATGGCAAATTGATCCTTACTATGATGATCATGAAACATTTAGTAAGATACAAAAACCAATGAAAAAACAAAAACCTATGCCTAATAATAAATTTAAACACATTAATGAATTTGATAAATGGATTGATACTGAACATAATGATTGGGATGTATCATACAGAGAATTTTATGAAGATATCCTTGAAGAACAAGTTGGTACTTTGACAGGCGGTGTAGGTGATGCTACTGCTTCAAGTGATGTTGATCCAGTTGAATTATCTCTTGGACAAACAGTTGAAATGGAACATACAACTGATCCAAATATAGCCACAGAAATTGCATTGGATCATTTAAGTGAAGATCCACAATATTATACTAAACTCAAAAAAGCTGGATTAGCTAAGGAATTAGATGTAGTTAACGCTTCATCTGGATTTGGTGATCCTGATCATCCAATTAATGATAAGAAAAGACTTGGCAGTGATGTAACATGTACTGCTGGTAATAATATTGTTGGTACTATAGGTAATACTCCTAATGGTAGTATTGAAGGTAGAAAAAATGTTCCTCCAATTGTAGATAAAACTGTTGAAATTGATATTATTGAACCAACATATCAAGAATTAAATGAAGTAAGAAAAAAGAAGAAAAAGAAAGGTGCTAAACCAACCAATCCTAAATTGTGGTCTAGAGCCAAATCAATGGCAAGATCAAAGTTCGACGTATATCCTTCAGCTTATGCCAATGCATGGGCAGCTAAATGGTACAAGAAAAAAGGTGGCGGTTGGAGATAATTTAATATTTATTACATCATATGAGTACCTATATCAAATATATTGAATACGCAAAAGAAGCAATTGGTGAGTTAAAACAACTAGAAACCTTAAAAAAATCCCTAAAAGGAGCTAAACTGGCTCAAGCAATCAAAGAAAAGGGATTAAAGAAAATCACCAAGAGTCACGTTGATTCAGTATTACACGGTTTGGGTAAAGACAGTGATTATTCTCCATTAACGGATAGTCAAAAACAAATTGCTAAAGAGTTACAAGATATTGGAGAAAAAGTAGCACTAACTCATAAAGATAAAGCAATTGCAGGCATTCTTGAAAAGGTTTCAATTGGTACATTAAGATTAGGAATGGTTCAAGAAATGAGTACTCAAGAAAATGATTTGAAAGCAGTAATTACTGCTATTTCAAACTTAAAGAAAGATCCTAATTATTACAACATTTCTGAATTGACTCACAAACAATGGATGGATAGTCAATCAACTGGAATTGGTAATCCAAAACATCCTGTTAATTCTGATATTGAAGATCAAGTAGGTAAATTGACCGCAGAAAACGCTGAAATGGCTCAAAGTGATGTTACCAAACTAATTGATTATAGTGAAAAACTACAATCAATGTTCACTGTAGATGATAATTTGGAAGACTGGGTTAAGGCTAAATTAAATCATGCATGTGATTATGTAGCTACAGTAAGAGATTATCTCAAGTTCTATAGTGAAGAAAAAGAAAAAGGTACACAAAATATTGAAGAAAAGTGGACCAATAAGTATAAAAAATCTATAGATTGTAGCAATCCTAAAGGTTTTAGTCAAAAAGCACATTGTAGAGCTAGAAAGTTAAGACAATCAGGTAAACATACTAAGAGTAAGCCTGTCAAAGAATGTTACAAAGAAGCCTTACTAGAGTTATTAAAAGAACAAGATAGTAGTATGGCAATGGGTGCGTTAAAACAAATTAATAATGACGCAAAAGAATTACAATCAATGTTGCAACCAACTACTCAATTGGAAGATTGGGTAAAGGCTAAATTGAATCTTGCCGGTGAATATCTTGATGATGTGTATCATCATTTGGATCATTTTGGTCCACAAGGTAGAAAATTAGATGAAGGTTACTATGAAGACCAGGAAAAAAGACGACGTGAAAGAATGTTGAGATTTGGTACAACTATATCACCAGAAAAAAAATACTGGTTTAAACCAGATGGTACTATGGCTGAAGCTGGATATAGTCATGAAGAATGGATTAGAAACAATGATCCATCACTTGTTGGTGCTACATTGATTGACACTTATGATAATGCAGTAAAGAAAGGTTATATTAGAGCAGTATTGGATTTAAATCATAATTTCTTGACGTTATCCAATCTGGAAAATTATGACTTTTCTATGAATGGAGATCCAAGCAAAAATATACCCGCCGTTAATTCATCTGTAAAAAATTCAATTAAAGATTTTATTGCAGAAAAAGGTATTTTACTAACTGCAACCGGTAAGGGTAAAATCATCAAAGATTTTTCTAGCCTTGATGAAAGTCAAATTACAGAAGATTGGAAAAAGACATTAGCAACAACTGCATTAGCCGCAGCAACTGCATTTGGTGGTGGTTCATCTTTACAAGCTAAAACAAAAGCACCAACTACACCTAACGCAATTACTAGAACTGTATCAGTCAAAGAACCATCAAGCAATAGTTCATTTGCAGATTATTTAAAATATGTAGAAAACGGTAATAAAGTTGGATATGATAAAAACAAAAAGTTATGGTTTCCACATAAAAGTGTTGAAGGTGGTAGTGATACCATAGCTTATGGTCATAAAATACAATCAGGTGAAGATTTTAGTGCTGGTATAACTGATGCTCAAGCTGAAGATCTTTTCAAAAAAGATATTGAAAAAGCAAAAAGTCAAATTAAAAAAGAGTTAAAGGGTATAAAGTTAACACCAAAACAAGAAGAAATGTTTATTGATTTTGTGTTTAATATGGGTACTTTAAAGAAGTTTCCTAAATTTACTGAATTTGCATTGAAAAATGATTTGGAAGGCATGAAAGATCAATACAAAAGATATTCTGGTGGTAAAGAACTTAAAGGTAGAAACACAGCATTTGCCAGAAGATATTTAGACGTTTAATATGGATGAGTGGAGATCAATAGGAAGTGGAATGTTTGGCGGTATGTCTATGCAAAGACCTACCGCAACTACTGTGCCAGATTTTGATCCAGTTGCTTTAATGATGAAGAAAAAGCAACAACAAGATAATCCCCAATTACCACCAACAATAGAACATAATCCTGATGATGTGTATGAATTGGAGGAATTTTGTAGAAAACATAATATAATAGGTTTTAATTGCGGCAGAATGAGTCCTAAATCCGCATTAAGAATGTTAAAGTCAAGAATGGGTGTTCCTATTGAAGAAGCTACACCAACTAAGATAAAGAGTTTATTGAAGGGTTAAGTCCACTGTGCAATTGGTGTTCTAATCCACTTTTCATTGGTGTATATATAAATAAAATTGTTATCAAATCTTATTTCACCAGGTGATCCTGAAGATGTCATATTTAGTGGTGCAGATCCAGTATTATTTATTGACAAATAATTAAATGAAGCAGTTGGTGAACTTATTGCGCTTGCAGTTAAACTTGTAAAATTACCTGTTGAAGCAGTTAATTGGCCAATTGCGGTATTATTAATTGAACCACTTTGTATAACTGCTTGTGATGCTAGTATATAAGACGCACTAATTACAGATGTAGAAATTTCTGTTGTGGTAATATTACTTAATGATACTTTTGATGCAGTTAATTGATCTACTATTACCTTACTACCACTCAAACTGCCTGTGACACTACCTACAACACCAGCATATGCATATACTACATCAAATGCTTTTAAAATACCATTTACAACTGCATTTAACCCAAAATATCCATATGATGAGGAAATTGTAGTGGTCTCAATATTTGAACCGGAAAAACTTCCAGTAAAACTGCCACTCTTAATTAAGACTGTTGATAGCGTTCTCATTTAATATAATATAAATATCAAACAATTTCCTTGTTCTTCAATTCTTTTATAAACAGATTGATTATCCAATTTTATTTGTAAGTTCAATAATCTTTTTTTCCAATTGTTCAATTTTATCAA